>RRZU010337738.1_pt1 | contig 18215 bp, 14 predicted proteins | sample 2165561 | NCBI WGS metagenome assembly RRZU01 (sample SAMN10456909, study PRJNA506462) | wastewater metagenome | isolation source: wastewater sludge | place: USA: Moscow, Idaho | reverse complement strand
TGTATCGCCGGGCGGGGCCTAGCCTCTTGCAGGAAAAATCGGCACCAGGTTCGCGCTTGACGCGGCTTGATGGGGGTTCATATACTCTCCGCGGCACGCTTGGATTTCCTGTCCGGCAAGAACCGTAAAGTGCTGGACGAAGGTCTATTGCCGAGTCAAGAACTGATTTCCCGGAAGCGCAGATGCCGCTGGTCAACATTCTGAATAAAGGTAAATGAAATGATCAACTCAAGAGTCAAATCGTTGGTAGTCACTTCCGTCCTCTCCATACTGACGGTGTTTACGGCATTCGTGTCACAGGTCGAAGCAAGGGGAGTGGCCGTGGAAGGGCCGCGCGGTAACGAAGCGGCTGCGGTTCAAGGGCCGCGCGGTAACGAAGCCGTTGCCGTCAAAGGGCCTCGCGGTGATGAAGCGGTTGCGGTCGAAGGACCACGCGGCGGTGTTGCCGTGGGGGCGAGGGTGAATGTCCTGCCTTACACCGCCAGGCCCGTCGTGGTGGCGGGGAAGTCGTACTACGTTGACGGTGATGTCTATTACGCAGCCGATGGCCGTGGCGCTGAGGCGGGTTATGTCGTCGTGCCTGCACCGGCATGGTAGTGTTTTTCTTTTCACCGCGGCGACGCCACCACGCTTTGCTTCCGATCAGCGATCACAGCCCGCACAGAGCGGGCTGTCGCGGTGACAGCGGACCGGTCAGCGCTCGCCGTAGCTGCGGCGAGCGCCGCCATGACTCGGCTTCGCCGAATCGTGATAGGGCGCACGCGGCGCGCCATCGCGCCGGGGAGCACCAGCGGGTTTGCTGAAGCGCTTGTCGGCGGGCGCGCTCGGCTGCCCGTAACTGCGCTTTTCGCCACCCTTCCACGCCGGCTTGCCGGCCGGACGTGGATTCGCCGATGGCGCCCGCCGAGTCGGCTCATGGCCGACCACGACTTCGACCGGAATCAGCTGTTTGGTGAAGCGTTCGATCTTCCGGACGTTGAACTGCTCGGCAAAATGGACCAGCGAGATCGCCAGACCATTGCGGCCAGCACGCCCGGTACGACCGATGCGATGCACGTAGTCTTCGGCAGCCTTCGGTAGATCGTAGTTGAAAACGTGCGTGATCGTCGGTACGTCGATGCCGCGTGCAGCAACGTCGGTGGCCACCAGGATACGCACCTGACCGCGACGCATCGCGGCGAGGGTACGATTGCGGGCGCCCTGATGCATGTCGCCGTGCAGCGCCGCGGCGTTGAGGCCGGCGACATTGAGACGATCACTGACGGTGTCTGCATCACGTTTGGTAGCCGTAAAGACGAGCGCCTGATCGATCGAGACATCGCGCAGCAGATGGTCGAGCAGACGGTTCTTGTGTGCCAGATCGTCGACAAAATGCATCCGCTGTTCGATGTTGTCGTGCTTGGCCGAAACGGCATCGACCTGGATGCGCAGCGCGAAACGTGTCATGCGCTGCGCCAGGTCGCCCACCGTCCCGTCGAGGGTGGCCGAGAACAGTAGCGTCTGGCGCGACGCTGGTGTCGCCGCAACAATCCTCTCGATGTCTTCGATGAAACCCATGTCGAGCATGCGGTCGGCTTCGTCCAGGACCAGGATCTGTAGCTGCGAGAAGTCGATCTTGCCCGAACTCATGTGGTCGATCAGACGACCCGGGGTGGCCACCAGGATCTCGGGGTTGCGGCCGAGGAGTTCCATCTGCTTCGGGTAGGGCATGCCGCCGAGGATCGCCACAGCGCGCACCTGATGCAGCTGGCGACCATATTTCTCGGTGGCGGCGGTAACCTGCAGGGCGAGTTCGCGGGTCGGCGTCAGCACCAGCATTTTCGGCTGCGCCGGCTGGAAACGGTGGCGATCGTGGCCGCGCGGCCCCGGTCGGCGCTCGGCGCCGCCCGTCCGAGGCGCCACCGCCGGGCGTTCCTGCGAGGCAAAGAGATGCAGTGCCGGCAGCATGAAGGCGGCGGTCTTGCCGGAACCGGTCTGCGAGGAGACCATCAGGTCGCGACCGGCGAGGGCCGCAGGAATGGCTTGTTGCTGAACCGCGGTCGGTTCGCTGTAGCCGGAATCGGTAAGGGCTTTGAGGATGGCCGGGTGAAGGCCGATTTCTGCAAAAGTCATGTTCTCTTTCGTGTGGATAGGCGGCACGCGGCCGTAACGGCATAGCGTGCTGCGATAGCAATAGGGCAACGCCAACCAACGAAAAAGCTGAGAGACAGACTCTGTTCGATTCACAGGAGTCAGCACCAATCAGCACAAAAGCTTTGTGCCAGGACGGCGCTGAATGAATCGACACCAGAAGGCAGGAGGGCTTGAGACTTACGGCCAGGTTCGCGATGCTTGTCGCACGCAGCGGTGACCCCGCGTTGTGCGGTGCGCATTATAGCACCCGGCGGTGCTACGTCCAGCTTTCTTTGCCGGGCTGCGGGCTTGCGTGCCGGGAATTCAGACCTCGAGGTGGGCGTAGAGCGCTGTGGACAGGTAGCGCTCGCCGAACGAGGGAATGATCACCACCGTCAGCTTGCCGGCGTTTTCCGGGCGCCGCGCCACTTCCAGCGCCGCCCACACCGCCGCACCCGAGGAGATCCCGACCAGCAGCCCCTCTTCGGTGGCCATGCGGCGGGCGATCGCGAAAGCGTCGTCGGCCTTGACGCGCAGTACCTCGTCGTAGATTGCGGTGTTCAGTATCGCGGGCACGAAACCGGCGCCTATTCCCTGGATCGGATGCGGTCCCTTCGCTCCGCCGGAGAGCACCGGCGATGCATCGGGCTCAACGGCAATCACCTGCAAACCTGGCTTCCTCGCCTTGAGCACTTCGCCAACACCGGTAATGGTGCCACCCGTGCCGACGCCGGCGACAAAGATATCGACCTCGCCGTCGGTATCGCGCCAGATCTCCTCGGCCGTCGTCGCGCGGTGCACCGCCGGGTTGGCCGGGTTCTCGAACTGCTGCGGAATCAGGTAACGCGAGTCAGCCGCGGCCATTTCCTCCGCCCGACGGATGGCGCCGCCCATGCCATCCGGCCCGGGCGTGAGCACCAGGTCGGCGCCATAAGCCTTGAGCAGCAGCCGGCGCTCGCGGCTCATGGTTTCCGGCATGACGAAGCAGCACCTGATGCCGCGCGCCGCACAAACCATTGCCAGACCGATGCCGGTGTTACCCGAAGTCGGTTCGAGAACCACCGTTTCCGCGGTGATCCTGCCGGCGGCCTGCGCCACATCGATCATCGCTGCAGCGATGCGATCCTTGACGCTGTGCGCCGGGTTGTAGAACTCGAGTTTGACGGCGACGGTGCCGTCAATGCCCGCGTTAACACGGTTGAGCCTGACCAGTGGCGTGTTGCCGATCAGGTCGGTAACGTTGCTGGCGATGTGCATGGGCATTCTTGAGGATTCCTTTGGCAGGCAGAAATGGGCAGGCTTCGCGCGCAGTGTATTCTCGAAACGCATTGCCGAAAAAGAACCTACGGCTATAGAGTAAGAATTCTCGGCTATGAGGTCAGGCCAGGAACAGCTGGTAGGCCGGATTGTTGCTCTCGTTCCAGTGCGCGTAGCCGAGCTTCTGGAGGAAATCCTCGAAGTCGCCCAGCTCGCTCGGCGGCACCTGCATGCCGACCAGCACGCGGCCGTAGTCGGCGCCGTGGTTGCGATAGTGAAAAAGGCTGATGTTCCAGCCGGCGCTCATGCGGTTGAGGAAGTTCATCAGCGCGCCAGGGCGTTCGGGAAACTCGAAGCGGTAGAGGATTTCGTTGCTGATCCCTGGTGAGTGTCCGCCGACCAGGTGGCGAATGTGGCCCTTGGCCATTTCGTCATCGGTGAGATCGAGCGTGGCGTAGTCGTGCCTGCGCAAGTGCTCCAGCAGGCGCACCGACTCGGCGCGCGAAGCGACCTGGACGCCGACAAAGATATGCGCAACGCGGTGATCGTTGTAGCGGTAGTTGAACTCGGTGATGTTGCGGGCTCCGATCAAGGAAACGAAGCGCTTGTACGCGCCGGGCCGCTCGGGCAAGGTGACGGCAAAGACGGCTTCGCGCTGCTCGCCGATCTCGGCCCGCTCGGCGACGAAACGCAGGCGATCGAAGTTCATGTTGGCGCCGGAGGCGGTGGCGATCAGCGTCTTGTCCCTGATCCGGTGCAGCTGCACGTATTCCTTGGCGCCGGCCACCGCCAGCGCACCGGCTGGTTCAAGCACGGCACGGGTATCCTCGAAGACATCCTTGATCGCCGCGCAGATGGCATCGGTATCGACCAGCACCATGTCGTCGACGTAGGCCTGGCAGAGGCGGAAGGTTTCTTCACCGACATACTTGACCGCGGCGCCGTCGGCAAACAGTCCGACGTGGTCGAGCCGGACGCGTTTGCCGGCTTTCAGTGAACGCGTCATGGCAGCGGAGTCGAGAGCCTCCACACCGATGATCTTGGTTTGCGGTCTGACCCGCTTGATGTAGGCGGCAACGCCCGAAATCAGCCCACCGCCGCCGACACAGCAGAAAACAGCATGAATCGGCTTGGCATGTTGACGCAGGATCTCCATGCCGATGGTTCCCTGACCGGCGATCACTTCGGGATCGTCGAAGGGGTGGACAAAACTCAGCTTCTCGCTCTTCTCGACTCCCAGCGCATGCGCGTAGGCGTCATCGTAGGACTCGCCGGCAAGCACGACTTCGCCGCCTCTCGCCTCGACCGCCTGGATCTTGATCTGCGGCGTCGTCGTCGGCATGACGATCACTGCTCGGCAGCCAAGCTTGGCCGCCGCCAGCGCAACCCCTTGCGCATGGTTCCCGGCCGACGCGCAAATCACGCCGCGTTTGAGTTTCTCCGTCGAGAGGTGAGCGATCTTGTTGTAAGCGCCGCGCAGCTTGAAGGAAAAAACGGGTTGCAGGTCTTCGCGCTTCAACAGTATTCGGTTGCCGGTCCGCGCGGAAAGACTTGGAGCCAGGTCAAGTGGGGTTTCGATCGCGACGTCGTAAACCTGCGCGTTGAGAATTCTTTCGAGGTAATCCATGGCAAGCGATCGGCCGTTCGCGGCGGAAAGCGGCGATTCTAGCAGTAGTAGCGACGCACTGCGGTAAGATAGAATTCGCCCTTTGGCGGCTGCCGGGACCCAGGATGAACGCACGTCTGCGCGAGATTCCCTACAACTACACGTCGTTCTCTGACCGCGAGATCGTCATTCGCCTGCTCGGAGCGGAGAACTGGGCGCTGCTCGATGAATTGCGGGCCGAACGGGTTACCGGCCGCTCGGCACGAATGCTCTACGAGGTGCTCGGGGACATCTGGGTGGTGCAGCGCAACCCTTACCTGGAAGACGACCTGCTCGCCAATCGCCAACGGCGCACCGCCCTGGTCGAGGCGCTGCGCCACCGCCTGCGAGAGATCGAGAAGCGTCGCCAGGGCAACGACAAGGTCGGGCAGTTGATGGTCGCCGCACGCGCAGCGATCGACGGCTTCGCACAGCACTTCGCGGACACTGCGAAACTGCGCGCCCGGGTGAGAAAAGTACTGGCCCGACATACGCGCAAGGACAACATCGCCTTTGACGGTCTGGCACGCGTCGCGCACGTCACCGACGCTACCGACTGGCGAATCGAATACCCCTTCGTGGTCCTCCATCCGGATAGCGAGGAAGAGCTGGGCCCGCTGGTGCGTGGCTGCATCGAACTCGGTCTGACGATCATTCCGCGCGGCGGCGGCACCGGTTACACCGGTGGCGCAATCCCGCTGACGCCGCTCTCGGTAGTGATCAATACCGAGAAGCTGATCGATCTTGGTGCCGTTGAGGAGCGACTGCTACCAGCTTGTGATCGCCCGTATGCCACGATCCGTACGAGCGCCGGGGTGGTGACGGCCCGCGTCGCGGAAGCTGCCGCGGCCGCCGGCCATGTCTTTGCCGTCGACCCCACCTCGGCGGAAGCCTCCTGTATCGGCGGCAACGTCGCCATGAACGCCGGTGGCAAGAAAGCGGTGTTGTGGGGAACCGCACTCGACAACCTGGCGTGGTGGAAGATGATCGATCCAAGCGGTCACCGGATGGAGGTGACGCGCCTCAACCACAACTTCGGCAAGATTCATGAACAGGAGTTGGTGCGTTTCGAGATCCGGCGTTTCCGCAAGGATGGTCGGACGCTGTATGGCACGCCGGAAATCCTCGAAATCCCGGGTTCGCGATTTCGCAAGGCCGGCCTCGGCAAGGATGTGACCGACAAGTTCCTGGCCGGTCTGCCCGGCGTGCAGAAGGAGGGAACCGATGGCCTGATCGTTGCCGCCCGCTGGGTCCTGCATCGGATGCCGGAACATACGCGCACCGTTTGTCTCGAATTCTTCGGACAGGTGCGTGAGGCAGTGCCGGCGATTGTCGAGATCACCGATTACTTCAAGCCTGGCGGTGCCGGCAACATGGCAGGCGTGCTGCTCGCCGGACTGGAGCACCTTGACGAGCGTTACCTGCGCGCGGTCGGCTATGCGACCAAGGCCAAGCGCAAGGCGGAAACCGCCGGGCGACCAAAAATGGTGCTCATCGGCGACATCGTCGGGCACGACGAAAAGGCGGTGATGACCGCCGCCTCGGAGGTGGTACGCCTGTGCAATTTGCGCAGCGCCGAAGGATTCATCGCTGTCGACCCGGAAATGCGCAGGAAATTCTGGCTCGATCGCTCGCGTACGGCCGCCATCTCACGCCATACCAACGCCTTCAAACTGAACGAAGACGTGGTGATTCCGCTGCCCCGCATGGGGGAGTACTGTGATGGAATCGAACGCATCAACATCGAACTGTCGATAGCGAACAAGCTGTCACTTTGCGACACGCTGACCCAATTTCTGCGTGGCGACCTGCCCCTGCATCGTGGCGACGCTGATCTGGACAAGGAACTGCTGATCGGCGAGCGGCGACCGGCAGCGCTGGAGGTCATCGCTGGCGTCCGTGCGCGCTGGCAGTGGCTGCTCGACAACCTCGACCTGCCGCTGGCACAGGCCGAAGCCCAGTTTGCCGCGCTCGGCGTGCAGGCTGAAGCGCTGCGCAACCGGGCAGCCAAGCCAACGCTGTTTCATCGCCTGCAGGATTACTCGCTGCGCGTCTCGTGGAAAAGCGAGCTCAAACCCGAGCTCGAAGACATTTTTGATGGCGTCGTCTACCGGCCGGTGCTCGATCGGATCGCCGCCATCCACCAGGACACCCTGCGCAGCCGTCTGTTTGTCGCGCTGCGCATGCATGCGGGTGCCGGCAATGTGCACACCGACATCCCGGTGAACTCCGATCATTACGAGATGCTGCAGACTGCCTATGGGGTGGTCGAACGGATCATGGCGCTGGCGCGCACACTGGAGGGAGTGGTCTCCGGCGAACACGGCATCGGTATTACCAAACTCGAATTCCTCACCGAGAACGAAATCCAGCCGTTTCGCGATTACAAGAACCGGGTCGATCCGCAGGGACGTTTCAACAAGGGCAAGCTGCTGCCCGGAGCCAACCTGGCCAACGCCTATACCCCGTCGTTCTCGCTCCTCGGCACCGAGTCGCTGATCATGGAGCAGTCGGAGATCGGCAACATCTCGGCAATGGTCAAGGATTGTCTGCGCTGCGGCAAGTGCAAGCCGGTCTGTTCAACGCACGTGCCACGCGCCAACCTGCTGTACTCGCCACGCAACAAGATTCTCGCCACTTCGCTGCTGATCGAGGCCTTCCTCTACGAGGAGCAGACCAGACGGGGAGTCTCGCTGCGGCATTTCGACGAGTTCAATGACGTCGCTGATCACTGCACCATTTGTCACAAGTGCGTCACTCCTTGCCCGGTGGACATCGATTTCGGCGATGTGTCGATCCGCATGCGCAATCTGCTGCGTGAACAGGGCAGGAAGAAGTTCGTTCCGGCGAAAGCCGCCGCCATGGCCTTCCTGACGATCAAGGATCCGGCGACGATCAAGCTGGTCCGCAAGCTGATGATCGACTGGGGCTACCGGGCACAGCGACTGGCGCACCGCCTGGCCAGATCGTTTGGCATGATCCAGGGTCAGACACGGCACCCCCCGGCGACGCTCGGTTCGCCGACGGTCAGCTCACAGATCATCCATTTCATCAACAAGCCGATGCCTGGCGGGCTGCCCAAACGCACGGCGCGCGCCCTGCTCGACATCGAAGACGACAAGGTGGTGCCGATCATTCGCGATCCGGTAAAGGTGAGCGCCCCGGATTACGAGGGCGAGGCGGTGTTCTACTTTCCCGGTTGCGGCTCCGAGCGCTTGTTCTCGCAGGTCTCCCTGGCGACGCAGGCGATGCTTTACGAAATCGGTGCGCAAACGATGCTGCCGCCGGGCTACCTGTGCTGTGGCTATCCGCAGACGGCTGCGGGCGAAGCCGACCAGGGACAGCTCATCACTACCGACAACCGGGTACTCTTCCACCGCGTCGCCAATACGCTCAACTATCTCGATATCAGGACGGTCATCGTATCCTGCGGTACCTGCATGGACCAGCTCGAAAAATACCATTTCGAGCAGATTTTCCCCGGCTGCCGCCTGCTGGACATCCATGAGTACCTGCTCGAGAAGGGGGTTCGGGTCGACGGCGTCACGGGAACCCGCTACCTGTACCATGACCCCTGTCACGCGCCGATGCGCACGCTGCCGGGAATCAAGGTGGTTAACCGACTGATGGGGCAGCCGGTTGATCTCTCCGAACGTTGCTGTGGAGAATCCGGGACGCTGGCGGTGACCCGTCCTGACGTGTCAACACAGGTTCGCTTCCGCAAGCAGGAAGAGATCGAGAAGGGTGCCAGCCGGCTTCGCTCCGATGGCTTTGCCGGCGGGATCAAGGTGCTTACCTCGTGCCCATCGTGCCTGCAGGGCTTGTCCCGCTACAACGACGACGCCGGCACGCAGGCGGACTACATCGTTGTGGAAATGGTCAAACGTCTGCTCGGTGAGGATTGGCTGGCGCAATACATTGCTCGCGCCAACAACGGCGGCATCGAGCGCGTCCTGCTGTAGGTTCACGCCGCCCGCCGCCTGGCCCCGCCTCGGGCAGCGGAATTTCGCGCAACGCCGCCGCGCATTCTGAACCTTGCCCCTTCTGTGACCTAGTTCCTCTCCCCTGCCCGCTCTCTGTCGTATCGTTCAAGCCAAGACGGTGCAGTGGCGCCCAGAGATCAGCAAGGAGTCGGAGAGTGGGTGAATCAGGGTTTGATGAGTGCGAGCTGTGCGAATCGCCGGGTGGCGAAGTGGTGTGGGAGAGCGACCTGTGTCGCGTTGTCCTGGTCGGTGAGCCGGATTACCCTGGCTTCTGCCGCGTCATCCTGCAGCGGCACCTGCGCGAGATGACCGACCTGCCCAAGCCGGAAAGGCTGCAGCTGATGACCGTGCTGTTCGCCGTCGAGACAGCCATCCGCAGCCTGTGCCAGCCGGACAAGATCAATCTCGCGAGCCTCGGCAACATGACGCCACACGTGCATTGGCACCTGATTCCGCGCTGGCGCGACGATCGGCATTTTCCCCTGCCCGTCTGGGCAACGCCGCAGCGCGTGACGAGCGCGCAGCACCGACCAATCAATGGCCGGCAACTGGGTGACGAGATCATCGCCGCCCTGCGCACCACTTAGAAGGTAAACCGCGGCTAGAGGAGAGAAGATCATGAATGCAGTCCTTGCCAAAGTCCGGGGCACTATGAAAATCAGCGACCTGCAGAGTGGATTCCAGATCCTCGCACGGCTTCCATTGGCCAATTCGCAACAGGCGGCGATTGACATCAACGCATTCCTGGACAGTCTGCTAAACACTCCGCCCGACGGCGAAATCTACCTGCAGCTGCTCGAACAAACCCGCATTTCTCTGTGTTTCATCGGCGAAGAGCTTTCCCGGCGCTATGTCAACAAGCCGCTGCCGCTCGGTGATCCTGAAGCAGCTCCTTTCAAACAGGTCGTCGCCCTCTGGTTGAAAGCCGCGCGAGCTTACTCGCACTGTGCTCAGCTGCAGCCGAACGATGACGGTAGCACGGCTGCCGAGCGCTTGGCATTGATTCTGCACCGTTGCATTTACTACACCGGAATGGCGATTGGCGAACACCATCGCGCGCGCCAGGAACTGCCGGTGGGCGTCTGGCTGAATCTGCACGGGTATTACGCCAGCGCCGAGGAATGGGGTGTGGCGACCATCCCCGTTGCCGACTCGCTTGATTCACTCGGCCGGAGCAGCCATTGCACTGCTGCTTATGTCAGCCTGCTCCTCGCCGATCTGGCAAGTCCGTACACGCTGTCGGTTCGCGACCTCGGGCTAACGCGTCGCTGGCTATGCACCTGGTCGCCACTGGTAAGCCTGCAGCCGGTGCTGGCGCAGCAATCGCTGCCGCAGTCGGTGCTCGATCTCCGCCGTGACTGTGGATTGCGCACTGCCAATGAGTGCCTCGAACGCGACAATTCGCGCCGCCTTGACACCTCTCGCCTGGCGACTCAGATCAATCAGCTGATGCGGCAGCTACGCCACCGAATTTCGCCAGCGCAGCTTGGTCTTGGTGAAGACTGTACTTCAGGGCATTGTTATCAACTTCTCAAGCGTCTGCGCGAGCGCTGGTGCACCTTGCGCGCCGTGCGCAAATTCCCCCGTCACCAGGCCTCGGGCATTGCCAGGATGGCAACCGGATTCGCGGCAATTCACTACCACATCTCGGGAAAGGGATTCACTCAACCGGGTGATAGCAGCATCTATTCGCGGCGGGAGTTCGAAAGCCTGTTTGCTTTCCGCCACTCGCTCGATCCAACACAATTGCTCGAGGTGCATCAGGTACAGCTGGGCTTTGGACTGGACAACTGGGAGGTCCTCGACCAGTCTGCGAGCGGCTTCCGCCTGTTGCGATCGAGCGTGGGCAGGAAGGTCGAGCTTGGCCAGTTGCTGTCCATCTGCCCGCATGACGGCAATACGCATCTCCTGGCGCAGGTGGTGTGGATGGTGCAGGAACAGGGTGGCAGCCTGGTCGCCGGCGTTGTCGCGCTGCCCGGCAAACCACGCGCGGTGGCAGCGCGCCCACTGGCGCCTGAGTCGGAGTCGTCCGCTCCCTACAGCCGGGCCTTCATCCTGCCCGCCGTTCTTGCCATCGGGGCCGAGCAGACCCTGGTCCTGCCCTTGGGTTGGTACCGGCCAGAGCGCGTGCTGGCGGTCTACGCGGACGCGCCGATGCGGGTAAAGTTGCAGAGCCGGGTGGGCGGTGGGGCAGACTTTGAACGGGCAAGCTTCGTTATTGTTTGAAAGCGACCTGCATCACGATTTGCGCTATCATGTCCAGCCGAATATTGCGCTGAGACATCCATGGCTGGCCTGAACGAGAACACGAAGTCCCCGACTGAGATCAAGCTGCACCAGAAATCCCGCATCCTTGAGATCAGTTTTGCCGGCGGTGAGCGTTTTGAGCTGAGCTGCGAATTCCTGCGCGTCTTTACGCCTTCTGCTGAAGCGCGTGGGCATGGGCCCGGGCAGGAAGTTCTGCAGGTCGGCAAGCGCGATGTCGGCATCGATCACCTGGAAGCCGTTGGTAACTACGCCGTCAGACCGATCTTTTCGGACGGTCACGACAGCGGCCTGTATTCATGGGATCTGCTCCACAATCTGGGCGTCAACCGGGACCAGCTATGGCTGGCGTACCTCAAGCGTCTGGAGCAGGCGCACGCCAGCCGCGACCCATCCGAAAACCCGCCAGTCGCCACCAAACCACATGGTGCTTGCGGCAAGCATTGATTCAGCACGACTCATCCCCATCTAGTAGCCGATGAACGATAGAAACAAGACGCACTTTGGCTATCACCAAGTAGCCGAGGACGAGAAGGCGCGACAGGTCGCCGAGGTGTTCGACTCGGTTGCCCAGCGCTACGACCTGATGAATGATCTGATGTCAGGTGGCCTGCACCGTCTGTGGAAGACCTTTGCCATTGCCAAAAGTGGCGTCCGCGAGGGTGGGCGTGTGCTTGACGTCGCTGGTGGTACAGGTGATCTGGCACTGGCTTTTGCGAAGAAGCTGGGCGACCGTGGCGAGGTCTGGCTTACTGACATCAACAACGCAATGCTGGCGCGGGGTCGTGATCGCCTCTGCGACAAAGGCTTCATCATCCCGGTGGCGCAATGTGATGCCGAGCAGCTGCCTTTTGCAGACGATTACTTTGACTGTGTGAGCGTTGCTTTCGGCCTGCGCAACATGACCCACAAGGAGCTGGCGCTGGCGGAGATGCGACGCGTGCTCAGGCCGGGCGGGCGCCTGTTGGTGCTGGAGTTCTCGCGGGTCTGGGAACCCCTGTCTGCCGCCTACGATTTCTATTCTTTCAAAGTAATCCCTCGCCTCGGCCAGTTGGTCACCCACGATGAAGCGAGCTATCGTTATCTGGCCGAATCGATTCGCGTGCATCCGGATCAGGACGCGCTGAAGTTGCTGATGGAACAAGCCGGACTCGAGCAGGTCGAATATTTCAATCTGGCGCTGGGGGTAGTAGCCCTGCATCTTGGTTTCAAGTTCTAACAGGAGACACCTACGAATGAAAAAAATCCTTTTGGCCCTGAGCATCTGTGTACTGAGCCTGGGCCTTGCGGTGGGCGATGCCGAAGCCAAGCGCCTGGGCGGCGGCCGGTCCACTGGCATGCAGCGGGATTCGGTGACCCAGCGTCAAGCAAGCCCACCGCAGAGTTCGCCGACAGCGGCGCCTGCCGCGGCGGCGACGGCCGGTGCGGCAGCGGCTGCGCCAAAGCGCAACTGGATGGGCCCGCTGGCCGGTCTCGCCGCTGGCTTGGGGATTGCTGCGCTGTTATCGCACTTCGGAATGGGTGAGGGCATGTCCAACCTGCTGATGATCGCGCTGCTGGGAGTGGCTGCGGTGGTCGTCTTCAAGCTCCTTTTTCGTCGCAAGCAATCGCCGACGCCAGCGTCCGGACACCTCCAGTACGCGGGCGCAGGCAGCGCGGGGACTTCTGCGCAGCCGCCGGTCGATCCTGGGCAGGGCTTGCCACAACGTGACCTTGGCTTCGGTGCAGGCGCCGCAGCCATTGCCGGTGTGGCGGCAGCTCCGCTCGCCAGCATTCCAGCCGGTTTTGACGTGGAAGGCTTTCTGCGGATCGCCAAGCTGAATTTCATTCGTCTGCAGGCGGCCAATGATGCGGGAAATCTGGAAGACATACGCGAGTTTGTCGCTCCGGAAATGTTTGCCGAGATCAAGTTGCAGCTGGACGAGAGAGGAAAAGCGGTTCAGCAGACGGACGTGGTGACCTTGAACGCGGAACTGCTGGAGGTCGTCAGCGAAGCCGCGCGACACGTCGCCAGCGTTCGCTTCCACGGCATGATCCGCGAAGAGGCCGGGGCAGCGGCGGCGCCCTTTGACGAGGTCTGGAATCTTTCGAAATCCCTCGACGGCAACCAGGGCTGGGTGGTCGCCGGCATCCAGCAGCTTTCCTGACGTAGATGTTGGCAAGACCCGCGCTCGCTCTGGTCAATCACCTGTTGACCAGCGAGCCGTGGGCGCGCCAGCGCCTGGTCAGCTTTGCCGGGCGCACCACTCGTCTGCAGTTCGGCGAGGACGCAGCCTGGCTGCTGCGGATCAGCGAAAACGGGCTGTTCGAGATTGCCGAGCCGGGTACGCCGGCAACGGTCAGCATCGGTCTACCCGATGATGCACCGGCGCGTGCGCTGATCGACAGCGCATCGCTCTTCTCTTCGGCGACCATCTCCGGTTCTGCCGATCTCGCCGAGACGCTGGGTTTTGTGGTTCGCAACCTGCGCTGGGACGCCGAGCACGATCTGTCGCGATTGTTCGGCGACGTACTGGCCAGGCGCGGACTGCAGCTGGCCAAGGACCTGGCACGCTGGCAAATCCACGGCGTCGGCAAGCTGGCGCTTGGTGTCGCGGAATATCTGACCGAAGAAGACGCGGCCATCGCGCGCCGCCGGGACGTCGAAAGCTTCTGCACCGAGGTGGACGCACTGCGCGACGACCTTGCCCGCTTTGAAAAGAGGCTTGGGCGGGCCGAAGTCGCCTGGAAGCACTAGTCACACACCTGACGCATGAAAAAAGGCAGCCTCGGAAGGCTGCCTTTGGTTAACGCGACGAACAAATCCATCAGTGCCGATTGCGTAGTTTCTTGATCGCCTGCAACTGCGCAACCGCCTGCGCCAGCTCGGCCTCGGCCGTTGCCAGACCAACGTCGGAACTGCGATCCTTGAGCGCTTCTTCAGCCCGCCGTTTGGCCTCCATCGCCTTGGCCTCGTCGAGGTCGTGCGCACGAATCGCCGTGTCGGCGAGAACGGTGATCAACGCCGGCTGTACTTCCAGCATTCCGCCAGATACATAGACCATCTCATAGTCATCGCGGTCGGGAATCTTCAGACGGACCGTGCCCGGCTTGATGCGGGTCAGCAGCGGCGTGTGCCGCGGGTAGATTCCGAGTTCGCCGGCCTCGCCCGGAAAGACTGCGAAGTCCGTCTCGCCGGAAAAGATCAACTCCTCCGCACTGACGACATTAACATGTACGCGAATTGCCATGGCTTTTCCCTTGCTGGGTCGTATCCCGGGCGCTGGTGGCGCCCCGAGGATACGACGTTTTCTGCTTCCCGCCTTAGAGTGTCTTGGCCTTCTCGAGAACTTCCTCGATACTTCCCACCATGTAGAAAGCCTGCTCGGGGACGTTGTCGCACTCACCCTCGACGATCATCTTGAAGCCCTTGATGGTGTCCTTGAGCGTAACGTATTTGCCGGGCGAGTTGGTGAAGACTTCAGCTACATGGAAGGGCTGTGACAGGAAGCGCTGAATCTTGCGCGCGCGATAGACCGCCAGCTTGTCCTCCGGCGATAACTCGTCCATCCCCAGAATGGCGATGATGTCGCGCAACTCCTTGTACTTCTGCAGGGTCATCTGCACCGCGCGGGCGACTGAATAGTGTTCTTCACCAACGACCTGCGGGTCAAGCTGGCGCGAGGTCGAGTCGAGCGGATCGACGGCTGGATAAATGCCGAGCGATGCGATGTCACGCGACAACACGACGGTGGAATCCAGATGCTGGAAGGTGGTCGCCGGCGAGGAGTCGGTGAGGTCGTCGGCGGGCACATAAACGGCCTGGATCGAGGTGATCGAACCCACCTTGGTAGAGGCGATCCGTTCCTGGAGACGGCCCATTTCTTCGGCCAGCGTCGGCTGATAACCGACGGCCGACGGCATCCGGCCGAGCAGCGCCGAAACTTCGGTACCGGCCAGCGTGTAGCGGTAAATGTTGTCTACGAAAAAGAGAATGTCACGGCCATCGTCACGGAAACGCTCGGCCATCGTCAAGCCGGTCAGGGCAACGCGCAGGCGATTGCCCGGCGGTTCGTTCATCTGGCCAAAGACCATCGCCACCTTGTCGAGGACGTTCGACTCCTTCATTTCGTGGTAAAAGTCGTTGCCCTCACGAGTCCGTTCCCCAACGCCGGCAAAGACCGACAGACCCGCGTGTTGCTTGGCGATGTTGTTGATCAGCTCCATCATGTTGACGGTCTTGCCGACGCCGGCGCCGCCGAACAGACCGACCTTGCCGCCCCTGGCGAAAGGACAGACGAGGTCGATCACCTTGATCCCGGTTTCCAGCAGGTCCACCGCTGGCGACAGCTCGTCGAACTTCGGCGCCAACTGGTGAATCTCCCGACGCTCGTCGGTCGCGATCGGTCCGGCTTCATCGATCGGCCGGCCAAGCACGTTCATGATGCGGCCGACCGTTGCATTACCGACCGGCACCGAGATGCCGGCACCGGTATCGTTGACTTTCATGCCGCGCCGCAGGCCATCGGAAGACCCCATGGCAATCGTGCGCACGATACCGTCACCCAGTTGCTGCTGGACTTCGAATATCAGGTCGGTTTCGCACATGTCCGACTCTTCCGCCTTGTCGAGCTGGAGTGCGTTGTAGATCCTGGGCATTGCGTCACGCGGGAACTGGATGTCCACCACGGCGCCGATACACTGAACAATGTTTCCTTGACTCATCGTCGTATCCCTAATCAATAAACAAACTATGCCGTGGTCAGACAGCTGCTGCGCCGCCGACGATCTCTGAAATCTCCTGGGTAATCGCGGCCTGGCGCGCCTTGTTGTAAATCAGCTTGAGCTCGCCGATCACATTCGTGGCGTTATCCGAAGCCGATTTCATGGCGACCATGCGTGCGCTCTGCTCGGAAGCCATGTTCTCGGCAACCGACTGGTAGATCATCGCCTCGACATAGCGCACCAGAAGATCATCGATGACCGTCTTGGCGTCAGGCTCATAGATGTAGTCCCAGCGGTTTTCCCCACCGCCGACGAGATCCCCGGACAGCGGCAGCAACTGATAAAGCGTCGGCTCCTGCTTCATCGTGTTGATGAAGCGGGTGTAGGCAATATAAAGAACGTCGATCTCGCCCTTGATGTAGGCGTCCAGCTGAACCTTTACCGGGCCGATGAGTTTTTCCAGGTGCGGCGTATCGCCTATTCCAGTCAGTTGCGAGACGATGTTGGCACCGGCGCGCTGCATGAAACCCAGACTCTTGTTGCCGATTGCCGTTACCCGCAGCTTCTTGCCTTCGGCATCCCATTCCTTCATCTTCGCCAGCGCGAGACGCAGAACGTTGGTGTTCAGGCCGCCGCAGAGTCCCTTGTCAGAGGTAACCGTGATCAAGCCGATCGCTTTCACCTGCTCACGTACCGTCAGGAAAGGATGACGGTAGTCAGTCAAGGCGTGCGAGAGGTTGCCGGCGACCAGGCGAATCTTCTCGCCATAAGGCCGGGCAGCTCGCATCCTGTCCTGCGCCTTGCGCATTTTTGATGCGGCGACCATCTGCATCGCCTTGGTGATCTTGGCCGTACTCTCGACGCTCTTGATCTTGTTGCGGATTTCCTTGCCGCTAGGCATGGCAATCTCCTCGATCGATCATCAGGCCAGCGTGGCCTTGAACTCCTCAATCGCCTTGGTGAGCTTTTGCTCACCGTCAGCGTCGAGATCCTTGGTTGTTTCGATCTTGCTGATGAGGTCGGCGTATTTCTGCTTGATGAACCCCTGCATCTGCTTCTCGACAGCCAGCGCCTTCTTCACCTCGACATCATCGAAGAGACCCTTGTTCACCGCCAGCAGGGTGATCGCCATTTCGGAGATGGACATTGGCGAGTACTGCGGCTGCTTCATCAGTTCGGTCACCAGACGTCCACGATCAAGCTGTTTGCGAGTCGCTTCGTCCAGGTCAGACGCGAACTGCGAAAACGCGGCGAGTTCGCGATACTGGGCAAGCGCCAGTCGGACGCCACCACCGAGCTTCTTGATGACCTTGGTCTGGGCTGCGCCACCGACCCGCGAGACGGAGATACCGGCGTCCATGGCGGGACGAACACCCGCATTGAAGAGGTCGGTATCGAGGAAGATCTGACCGTCGGTAATCGAGATGACGTTGGTCGGAACAAACGCTGAGACGTCACCCGCCTGCGTCTCGATGATCGGCAGGGCCGTCAGCGAGCCGGTCTTGCCTTTGACTTCGCCGTTGGTAAACTTCTCGACCCATTCTGCGGAAACGCGAGCCGCACGCTCAAGCAGGCGCGAGTGCAGGTAGAACACGTCGCCCGGATAGGCTTCACGTCCCGGAGGACGGCGCAGCAACAAGGAAACCTGGCGATAGGCCCATGCCTGCTTGGTCAGGTCGTCGTAGATGATCAGCGCATCCTGGCCGCGATCACGGAAGTACTCGCCCATGGTGCAACCCGAGTACGGCGCGATGTACTGCAGCGCAGCCGTCTCCGAAGCAGTGGCGGCAACGACGATGGTGTATTCCATGGCGCCGTTCTCTTCGAGCTTGCGGACGACGTTGGCGACTGTCGATGCCTTCTGGCCAACCGCAACGTAGATGCAGATCAGGTCCTGGCCCTTCTGGTTGATGATCGTATCCACGGCGACGGCGGTTTTGCCGGTCTGCCGGTCGCCAATGATCAGTTCACGCTGGCCACGACCAATTGGCACCATCGCATCGATGGATTTGAGACCGGTCTGCACAGGTTGCGACACCGACTTGCGCCAAATGACGCCCGGTGCGACCTTTTCGATCTTGTCGGTCAGCTTGTTGTTTACCGGACCTTTGCCGTCGATCGGCTGACCCAGTGAATTGACCACCCGGCCGAGGAGTTCCGGACCAACGGGGACTTCGAGAATGCGGCCGGTGGTCTTGACGGTATCGCCTTCGCTGATCTGGTCGTATTCACCGAGAACCACCGCGCCA
>RRZU010827325.1_pt1 | contig 18216 bp, 16 predicted proteins | sample 2165561 | NCBI WGS metagenome assembly RRZU01 (sample SAMN10456909, study PRJNA506462) | wastewater metagenome | isolation source: wastewater sludge | place: USA: Moscow, Idaho | reverse complement strand
GCTGGGCTTGATCCACAGCACGCCGTCGGCCTTGGCCGACGAGTTCCCGCCGCCGGCGCGCACGAAGGTGGGGTCCGCGCCGAACTCGTTGCTAAGTGCGGTGATCTCTGCCAGCTCCGCCTGTGGGCGGGCGGGGGAGGGGCGGTAGTCGGTCAGGTCGGACGAGGCCATGACGATCCTTCTGAGGTCTTCGAGTGTTCCGGAAACCAGTCCGACGGCGCGGGCCTGGATGAGCGCGTTGCCGATCGCCGTCGCCTCGACGGGGCCGGCGCTGACCGGGAGGCCGGTGCGGTCGGCGGTCAGTTGGCAGAGCAGGGCGTTGTGGGAGCCGCCGCTGACGATCGCGATGCGGGTGGGCGCGCGGCCGGTGAGCGCCGCGAGCTGGTCGACGACGCCGGCGTAGGCGTCGGCCAGGGACTCCAGCACGGAGCGGGTGAAGAAGACGGGGTCGTCCATGCGCGGGTCGCCGCCGACCAGGGCCTTGACCCTCGCGGGCATGTCGCCGGGGGGCAGGAGGGACGGGTCGGTGGCGTCGAAGCGCGGCGCGTCCGTGACGGTGCGGGCGGCGACGGCGAGGTCGGGAACCGAGACGTCGATCCCGGCGGCCCGCCAGGAGCGGACCGCCTCGGACAGGATCCACATGCCCATCACGTTCTTCAGGTACCGCACGGTGCCGTCGACGCCGGCCTCGTTGGTGAGGTTGGCCGCAGCCGACTCCGGCGTGAGCACCGGGCCGGAGAGCTCCATACCCAGCAGCGACCACGTGCCCGACGACAGGTACGCGTCGTCCGGCCCCGTCAGCGGGGCGCCGACGACGGCCGACGCCGTGTCGTGCGAGCCAACGGCGACCAGCGGTACCCCCGCCGCGGGGCCGGCGGTGATCGGGCCGATCACCGTTCCCGGCTCGACGACGTCGGGGAACACTCGGCGCGGCAGCCCGAGCCGGTCGATCAGCTCCCAGTGCCAGTCGCCGGTCAGCGGGTCGAGCAGCGCCGTCGACGACGCGTTGGTGCGCTCCGCGAACTCGCGCCCGGTCAGCCAGTAGCCGAGCAGGTCGGGCAGCATCAGGAAGCGGCGGGCGCCGTCGAGGCGGCCCTTCAGCTTGTCGTCGGCCAGCTGGTTGACGGTGTTGATCGCGATGTCCTGGAGGCCGGTCATCGCGTACAGCTCGGCGGCCGGGACGAGGCGGTCCACCTCGGCCTTTCCGGTCGCGGTGCGAACGTCGCGGTAGTTGAACGGCATCCCGATCAGGCCGTCGTCGCCGATCAGCCCGTAGTCGACGGCCCAGCAGTCGATGCCGAGGGCCGCGACGTCGCCCCCGGCCAGTTCCATGGCCGCGCCGATGCCCTCCTGGATGCGCCCGAACAGCGCGGCGGCGTCCAGCTGCAGCCCCTCGGGGGTGCGTTCGGCGGCGGTCGAGAAGCGATGAACCTCCGTCAGCGACACGCGTCCCTCGGCGAACGACGAGAAGACGACCCGCCCGCTCGTCGCGCCGAGGTCGACGGCGATGACCGACGTCGGTGCCACTTACGCGCCCCAGCTGGACTGGGTGCCGCCCACGCGCTCCTCGGCGATGCGGGCGAGGTAGCCGGACTCGGCGAAGGCCGTCATCGGATCGGCGGGGAAGCCGCGAGAGGCGCGCCACTGGGCGAGCATCGGGCGCACGTCGGTGTAGAAGGCGTCCATCAGGATGGCGTTCGCGCCCAGGACATCGCCCCGGTCCTGCGCGGCCTGGAGGGCGTCGGCGTCGACGAGGAGGGCCCGCGCCGTCATCTCCTGCACGTTCAGCACGGAGCGGATCTGGCCCGGGATCTTGTCCTCGATGTTGTGGCACTGGTCGAGCATGAACGCGACCCCGTTGTTCGGATCGAGGCCGCCGCCGCGGCGGACCTCCCACATGATGCGGAACAGCTGGAACGGGTCGGCGGCGCCGACGATCAGGTCGTCGTCGGCGTAGAAGCGCGAGTTGAAGTCGAAAGAGCCCAGCTTCCCGAGGCGCAGCAGCTGCGCGACGATGAACTCGATGTTGGTGCCGGGCGCGTGGTGGCCGGTGTCGAGGCAGACCAGCGCGCGGTCGCCGAGCGCGGTGACGTGGGCGTACGACGTGCCCCAGTCGGGGACGTCGGTGTGATAGAACGACGGCTCGAAGAACTTGTACTCCAGCACGAGGCGCTGCTCGGGGCCGATGTGGGCGTAGATCTTGGCCAGCGAGTCGGCCAGCCAGTCCTGACGGCGACGGATGTCGCCCTGGCCGGGGTAGTTGGTGCCGTCGGCCAGCCAGATCTTCAGGTCCCGTGAGCCGATCTCGTCCATGATCTCGATGCACTCGAGGTGATGGTCGATCGCCTTCTGGCGGACCGCGGGGTCGTGGTGGGCGAGGCTGCCGAACTTGTAGGCCTCGTCCTGGAACGTGTTGGAGTTCACGGTGCCGAGCGTTACGCCGACCTCCGCCGCGTAGTCGACGAGGGCAGCCCAGTCGTCGACCTTGTCCCAGGGGTAGTGCAGCGCGACCTTCGGGGCGAGGCCGGTGTAGGCGTTCACCTGCGCGGCGTCGGCCACCTTCTCGAAGACCGTGCGCGGGGTGCCCGGCGTGCCGAAGACGCGGAACCGGGTGCCCGAGTTGCCGTACGCCCAGGAGGGCACCTCGATGGCCTGCTGGGCGAGCTGGTCGGTGATGGATTCGAAGGTAGTCATCTCTGCTTCTCCCACGGTGGAGCTTGAATCGTTTCAAGCTGAAATTACTCCCGTCGACCCTCGCCGTCAAGGAGAAAGGGTCGAAAGTCAGTCATGCGGCGCGCTGGAGAGGCGCACCGCGAGCGTCGGGGTGAACCGGAGTGAGCGGTGCGTGTGTGGCCGGCCCTCCTCGTCCTCGGCGATCTCGGACAGGAGCAGGTCCGCGGCCGCGGCGCCCAGTTCTCGACGGGGCTGGGCGACGGAGGAGAGGGGGACGGCGGCCGCGGCCGCGAACTCGATGTCGTCGTAGCCGACGATGGCGATGTCGTCCGGGACGCGGATCCCGTGGCGCATCAGCCCTTGCAGCATGCCGATGGCGGTCATGTCGTTGGCGCAGTAGACGCCGGTCGGCCGGAGCTCGGTGGGGAGGAGGACGACTTCGTCGGCCGCCTGGCGGCCCCCGGCGAAGTCGAGTTGGGGAGTGGAGATGGCGAGCAGCGTTGCGCCCGCCTCGGCCGCCGCGGCCTCGGCGCCCTCGCGGCGCTCCCGGACCTGGGCGAGCGAGGAAGGGCCGCCCACGAAGGCGATCGAGCGGTGCCCGGCCTGCAGGAGGTGCTCGACGGCGATCCTGCCGCCCGCGACGTCGTCGACGCCGACGGAGCAGCACTCGGCGTCCTTCGCGAAGCGGTCGAAGAGGACGGTCGGGATGCCGGCCGCGGTGAGCTCCGCCACCTCGGGGGGCGTGGCGCCGATCGGGCCGAGGATCACGCCCCGGACGCGCTGCTCGAGGAAACCGTGGAGGGTGCGGGCCTGCCGCTCGAGGTTCTGGTCGGAGTCGCCGATCAGGACCGAGTAGCCGGCCGCCTCCAGCTTTGCGCTCGCGCCGCGCAGGATGTCGGCGAAGAACGGGTTGGCGATGTCCATGAGCGCGACGCCGATGGTGCGGCTGCGCCCCGCGCGGAGGTGTTGGGCCTGCTTGTTGGGGATCCAGCCGAGCTCGGCGATGGCCTCCTGGACGCGCTCGCGGGTGGTGGGCAGCACGCGGTCGGGGTTGTTGAGGACGTTGGACACGGTGCCGATGGAGACCTGCGCGAGCGCGGCGACCTCGCGCATGCTCACCCGACCCCGCGCCTTGTCCGGCTTCACGTCGTCGCTCATGGTCGTCACTCTAGCCCGGGATGCCAGGAAAGAGAGGCTTTTCGGCGGCGTTGTTAACACGTTTCAAACGCCCGCGCTGGGAACCTGGTTGTGTCGCGGGGCGCCGGCTGGGGTAAGCTGTGCGGGCTGCCTGGCGAGGGACTCCGGTCCGTTATCGACGAGCCCGCTCCTCGCTCGGCGCCGTACGCCTTTTGACTAGCTTGAGGAGCACCCGACATGGCCGCTGACGCCACGCTTTCCGCCCAGACCCGCACCGAGTTCGGCAAGGGCGCCGCGCGCCGCCTGCGCCGCGCCGGCCAGACCCCCGCCGTCCTCTACGGCCACGGCACCGACCCCGTGCACCTGGCGCTGCCGGCCCAGGAGGTCTTCCTGGCGCTCCGCACCGCCAACGCGCTGCTCGAGATCAGCATCGAGGGTCAGAAGAAGCCGGTCCTCGCCCTGCCCAAGCAGATCCAGCGCGACCCGATCCTCCCGACGATCGATCACGTCGACCTCATCCTGGTCAAGGCCGGCGAGAAGGTCGTCGTCGACGTGTCGCTCAACTTCGTGGGCGAGGCCGAGAAGGGCGCGATCGTGAACCACGAGCTCATGGCGATCTCCGTGCTGGCCCCGGCCACCGACATCCCGACCGAGTTCGACGTGTCCGTCGAGGGCCTCACCGTCGGCGACCACATCCTCGTCTCCGGCATCGCGCTGCCCGAGGGCGTCGAGCCCGCCGGCGACGCCGACCTGCTGGTCGTCTCCGTCGTGGCCCCGGCCTCCGAGGCTTCCGAGGCCGGCGAGGCCGAGGGCGACGAAGCGGCTGAGTGAGCGAGCAGCCATTCCTCGTGGTCGGGCTCGGTAATCCGGGCCCGGCCTACGACCCCACCCGGCACAACGTCGGGTTCTGGGCCGTAGCGGACCTCGCGGACCGCTACGGCTCCTCGTTCTCCCTGGCGTCGCGGCTCCGCGCCGAGGTGGCGACGGTGACGCTTCCCCCCTCGCCCAGCCGCGCCGCCAGCGAAGCCGTGCCGCGTGTCGAAGCGATCAAGCTGATCCTCGCGAAGCCGACGACGTACATGAACGAGTCCGGCGCGGCGGTCAAGGCCGTCGCTGCGTTCCACAAGATCCCGGCCGACCGTGTGATCGCCGTCCACGACGAGCTGGACCTCGACCCCGGTCGGCTGCGGCTGAAGTTCGGCGGCGGCGACAACGGCCACAACGGCCTGAAGTCGATGCGCGGACACCTCGGCACCGGCGACTTCTACCGGGTCCGCGTCGGCATCGGCCGCCCCGAGGGCCGCCAACCCGCCGCCGACTACGTGTTGGCGAAGCTGAGGCCCAAGCAGCTCGACGAGCTGCGCGTCGACGCCGCGGTCGCCGCAGACGCCGTCGAGTTCCTGGTCCGCCACGGCCTCGTAGAGACCCAGAACCGCTTCAACAGCTGAGTTTGCTGCCCGTTCGCCTCTCGCTCGGTGCGGGTCTCCGGGCAACAATGCCGAACGGAAAGCCGTGGGAGACGTTCGCCGTCGGTCAGCGGTTATTGTGGCTGCAAACGTTCGATCTGGACCGGTGAACCCGTCATTGTGAACGTCAGAGTCAACTATGTGACTCTGACGTACACGCTAAGCCTGGCGCCGGGCCAAAGCGGACGTTTGCAGCCGCGCTAAGGTGCTGAGCAACCCGGCAGCCGACAGAGGCGGAGATGGAAGGCGTAGGGTAAGCGGGTGAAATTTCCCGGACTGCTTGCGCTGCTCGAGACGGACCCCGGGTTCGCGGCCACCCTCGCCGACTCGCGGCGCAGGGGCGTCACCGCCCTCGACGTCACCACCGTCGCGTCGTTCTTTCCCCGGCTCGTGGCCTCCATCGCGGAGGAGTCCGGCCGCACCGTCCTGCTCGTCGCGTCGACATACCGCGAGGCCGAGCAGCTGACCGCCGAGCTCGGCGACCTCCTCGGCGAGGACGCCGTCGCCTATTACCCCGCGTGGGAGACGCTCCCGCACGAGCGGCTGTCGCCGCGCGCGGACACCGTCGGGCGGCGCCTCGCGGTGCTGCGGCGCCTCGCCGGGCACGACGATGTTGGCGCGCCCCGCGTCGTCGTGGCGCCCGTCCGCTCGTTGCTCCAGCCCCAGGTCAGGGGCCTCTCCGAGATGGCGCCGGTGCGCATCGAGGTGGGCCGCGAGTACCCGCTGGGCGACCTGCTCCGCGACCTCGCGGGCGCCGCGTACAACCGCGTCGACCTCGTCGAGCGGCGCGGCGAGTTCGCCGTGCGCGGGGGGATCGTCGACGTGTTCCCGCCCACGGCGGAGCATCCCGTGCGCGTGGACTTCTTCGGCGACGAGGTCGACGAAATCCGCACGTTCACCGTCGCGGACCAGCGCTCGACGGGCGAGACGATGACCGCCGTCGTCGCGCCGCCGTGCCGCGAGCTGCTCCTGACCGACGACGTGCGCGCGCGGGCGCGCAGGCTCGCCGCCCAGCACCCCGAGCTGGCCGACCTGCTCGGCCCGGTCTCCGAGGGGCACGCGAAGGAGGGCATGGAGGCGCTGATCCCCGTGCTGGTCGGCGGGCTGGAGCTGCTGGTCGACGTGCTGCCGGCGGGCTCGCTGATCCTCGCCTCGCAGCCGGAGCTGATCCGCACCCGCGCCGCGGAGCTGGTCGCGACCAGCCAGGAGTTCCTGGAGGCCAGCTGGGCCGCAGCCGCGGGGGGAGGGCAGTCGCCGATCGACCTCGGCGCCTCCGCCTACTGGACCCTCGCCGACGTCCGCCTGCACGCCCTCGAGAGGGGCCTCGGCTGGTGGTCGCTCTCGCCGTTCGGCGTGGGCGACGACTCCCCGGAGGCCCAGTTCGACGCCGACTCGGTCCACTCCCGGAACCTCGCCGTCGGGCCGTCGGAGTCCTTCCGCGGCGACACCGACGCCGCCACCCGCCACATCGCCGCGCGGGTCGCCGACGGCTGGCGCGTCGTCCTCGCCGTCGAGGGACGCGGCCTCGCGCAGCGCCTCGTCGAGCTGCTGGGGGAGGCGGGCATCCGGGCCGCCGTGGGCGAGCTGGAGGAGGCCCCGGAGCCGGGATCGGTCACCGTCGTGCTGTCCTCGGCGCTCGCGGGATGGCGCGCCGACGGGCCGAGGATCGAGGTGATCACCGCCGCGGAGCTGACCGGCCAGACGAGCGTCGACCGCGCCGAGCGCAAGCTCCCCGCCCGCCGCAAGGCGACCATCCAGCCGCTGGAGCTCAAGGCCGGCGACCCGGTGGTGCACGAGCAGCACGGCGTCGGGCGCTTCGTCGAGCTGGTCCAGCGCACGGTGCAGGGCGCGACGCGCGACTACCTCGTCATCGAGTACGCGCCGAGCAAGCGCGGCCATCCCGGCGACCGACTGTTCGTCCCGATGGACCAGCTCGACCAGCTGAGCCGCTACGTGGGCTCCGAGTCGCCGGCGCTGGACAAGATGGGCGGCGCCGACTGGACCAAGCGCAAGGCGAAGGCGCGCAGGGCCGTCCGCGAGATCTCGGCCGAGCTGATCAAGCTGTACGCCGCGCGCCAGGCGACCAAGGGTCACGCGTTCGGCCCCGACACCGCGTGGCAGCGCGAGCTGGAGGACGCGTTCAGCTTCGTCGAGACGCCCGACCAGCTCTCCGCCATCGTCGAGGTCAAGGCCGACATGGAGAACCTCGTTCCCATGGACCGGCTGATCTGCGGCGACGTCGGCTACGGCAAGACCGAGATCGCCGTGCGCGCGGCGTTCAAGGCGGTGCAGGACGGCAAGCAGGTCGCGGTGCTCGTGCCGACGACGCTGCTCGTCACCCAGCACTACCAGACGTTCGCGTCCCGGTTCGCGGGCTTCCCGGTGCACCTGGCGCAGCTGTCGCGGTTCCAGACGGACGCGGAGGCGCGCAAGGTCGTCGAGGGGCTGGCCAACGGCAGGATCGACGTCGTCATCGGCACGCACCGACTCTTCGGCAAGGAGGTCCAGTTCAAGGACCTCGGCCTCGTCATCATCGACGAGGAGCAGCGCTTCGGCGTCGAGCACAAGGAGCGGCTGAAGGCGATGCGGGTCAACGTGGACGTGCTGTCCATGTCCGCCACCCCCATCCCGCGCACGCTGGAGATCGCCATCACGGGCATCCGCGAGATGAGCGTCATCGCCACGCCCCCCGAGGAGCGCCACCCCGTCCTCACCTTCGCGGGCCCGTACGACAACGCGCAGGTCAAGGCCGCGATCCGCCGCGAGCTGGCGCGCGAGGGCCAGGCGTTCTTCGTGCACAACCGCGTGGGAACGATCGAGAAGACCGCGGCGCAGCTGCGAGGCCTGATCCCCGAGGCCCGGATCGCGACCGCGCACGGCCAGATGAACGAGCGCCAGCTGGAGCAGGTCATGCTCGACTTCTGGGAGCGCCGCGCCGACGTCCTCGTCTGCACCACGATCATCGAGTCCGGCCTGAACATCCAGTCGGCGAACACGCTGATCATCGACCACGCGGACAAGCTCGGGCTCTCGCAGCTGCACCAGCTGCGCGGCCGCGTCGGCAGGTCCCGCGAGCGCGGCTACGCCTACTTCCTCTACCCGCCGGACAAGCCCCTGAGCGAGGCCTCGCACGAGCGGCTCGCGACGATGGCCGCCAACACCGACCTCGGCTCCGGCATGGCCATCGCCATGCGCGACCTCGAGCTGCGCGGCGCGGGCAACCTGCTCGGCGAGGACCAGTCGGGCCACATCGAGGGCGTCGGCTTCGACATGTATCTCAGGATGGTGGGCGAGGCCGTCGCCAACTATCGCGGCGACGACACGGAGGCCGAGCCCACGATGCGGGTCGAGATCCCCGTCGACGCGCACCTGCCCGACGACTACGTCGCCTCCGAGCGCCTCCGGCTGGAGATGTACAAGCAGATCGCCGAGATCCGCACCGAGGCGGACATCGAGGCCGTCCGCGCCGAGCTCCTCGACCGCTACGGCGAGCCCCCGGCTCCGGTCGAGGCGCTGCTGGGCGTCGCCCGGCTGAGGAACCTGGCCCGCGAGCACGGCATCCAGGAGATCGTGCCGCAGGGCAAGGTGGTCCGCTTCTCGCCCATGGTCCTCCCGGAGTCGAAGCAGGTGCGGCTGAACCGGCTCTATCCCGGGTCGACGGTGAAGCAGGCCCTCGAGCAGGTGTGGGTGCCGAAGCCCGCCGACGGCTACCTCGCCTGGGCCACCGCCTTCCTGGAGCGAATGCACGCCTGACCGTGGGGTAGTCTGGCGCGGTGCGTTCGCACCGGACTTGAGAGGATCTCCATGAAGCTCACCCGCGTTGTCCCGGCCGTCGCGGCGATGGCCATGTTGGCGGCCTGCAGCCCCACCGCGGGCACGGCGCTGGTGGCCGGCGGCCAGACGGTCACCGAGGCGGACCTGACGCGCATGACGGAGTCGTGCACGCAGATCGTCGGGCAGGAGATCGCGCGCGCCGACATCGTGAAGATCCTCATCATGGGTTCGGTCTTCGACGAGCTCGCCGTCTCCGCGGGGCAGGACGTGACCGAGGACCAGATCGCCCAGATGGCCGGCGAGATCCTGAGCAGCGGCGACGCGATGATGAACGACGCCGACTGTCGTCCCGTCGCCGTCGGCGCGGTCAAGAACCAGCTGCTGAGCCAGGTCGACCCGGAGTCGGCCATGGACGTCCTCAAGGGGCTCGACGTGCAGATGAACCCCCGCTACGGCCGGTTCACCCCCGGCGAGGACGTGCTGTTCGCCACCACCGGGTCGCTGTCGGTCCCGGCAGATGCCCAGCAGTGAGCTGGAGCGCCTCCGCGAGGTGATGGCGCGCCTGCGGGTCGAGTGCCCGTGGGACGCCACGCAGACGCACGCGTCGCTGCTTCCGCACCTGATCGAGGAGGCCGGCGAGGTCGTCGACGCCGTCGAGACCGGGACCAGCGAGGACCTCGAGGAGGAGCTGGGAGACCTCCTCCTGCAGGTCTACTTCCACGCGAGGATCGCCGAGGATGAGGGCCGCTTCGACGTCGAGGACGTCGCCCGCGGCATCGCAGACAAGCTGATCCGGCGCCACCCCTACGTGTTCGCCGACGCCGAGGTCCCCGCCGACCTCCGCGCCACCTGGGAGCAGCGAAAGCGCGCGGAGAAGGGGCGCAGCTCGTCGCTCGACGGCATCGCCGACGCCCTCAGCGTCGTCGCACGCGCCCAGAAGGTGGTGTCCCGGAGCCGCTCGCACGGCGTCGCCGTCGACCTCCCGGACGCGCCCATCGGGGCCGAAGAGGTGGGCCGGGGCATCGTCGACCTGGTCGCCAGGGCGCAGGCCAGCGGGGTCGACGCCGACGCCGCGGCCCGTGCGGCGGTGCGCGCGCTCGAGGCGCGGATCAGGGACGCCGAAGCCTGACCATTCCCGCCTCGGCGCCCGTCCGATATCCCGCAACTGGGGCGGGTGCCCGCGCGGGCCTTGGGGCGGTTAAGCTTCTCCTCGGAAGAGCACACTCTTTGAAAGGGAGCTTCATGGCATCCATCGAATTCATTCAGGCGCGCGAGATCCTCGATTCCCGCGGCAACCCGACCATCGAGGTCGAGGTCGAGCTTGACTCGGGCGCCAGCGGCCGCGCCGCGGTCCCCTCGGGTGCCTCGACCGGCGCCTTCGAGGCCGTCGAGCTGCGCGACGGCGACAAGGGCCGTTACGGGGGCAAGGGCGTCCTCACGGCCGTCAAGAACGCCACCGAGGTCATCGGCGAGGAGATCCTGGGCCTCGAGGCCGACTGCCAGCGCGCCGTCGACCAGGCGATGCTCGAGCTCGACGGCACCGACAACAAGGCAAAGCTCGGCGCCAACGCCATCCTCGGCGTCTCGCTCGCCGTCGCGCACGCCGCGGCCGAGGAGGCCGGCCTCCCGCTGTACAAGTACGTCGGCGGCCCCAACGCGCACGTCCTGCCCGTGCCCATGATGAACATCCTCAACGGTGGGTCGCACGCCGACTCCAACGTCGACATCCAGGAGTTCATGATCGCGCCGATCGGCGCAGAGTCCTTCGCTCAGGCCCTCGAGATGGGCGCCGCGGTCTACCACGAGCTCAAGAAGGTGCTCAAGGCCCGCCAGCTGAACACCGGCCTCGGCGACGAGGGCGGCTTCGCCCCCAACCTCGACAGCAACCGCGAGGCCCTCGACCTCATCCTGACCGCCATCCGCGACGCCGGCTACGAGCCCGGCGCCGACGTGGCGCTCGCGATGGACGTCGCGGCCTCCGAGTTCTACGAGGACGGCGGCTACCTCTTCGAGGGCGAGAAGAAGACCTCCGAGGAGATGGTGGACTACTACGCGGAGCTCGTGAAGTTCTACCCGCTGGTGTCCATCGAGGACCCGCTGAACGAGGAGGACTGGGACGGCTGGAAGCTGATGACCGATCGCCTCGGCGACAAGATCCAGATCGTCGGCGACGACCTGTTCGTCACCAACGTCACCCGCCTGCAGCGCGGCATCGACACCAAGACGGCCAACGCGCTGCTGGTGAAGGTGAACCAGATCGGCTCGCTGACCGAGACCATCGACGCCGTCGACCTGGCTCACCGCAACGGCTTCCGCACCATGATGTCGCACCGCTCCGGCGAGACCGAGGACACCACCATCGCCGACCTCGCCGTCGCCCTCGGCTGCGGCCAGATCAAGTCGGGCGCCCCCGCGCGCACCGACCGCGTCGCCAAGTACAACCAGCTCCTGCGCATCGAGGACGACCTGGACGAGGCGGCGGTCTACGCCGGTCGTTCGGCCTTCCCGCGTTTCCAGGGCTGAGTTCTTGAGGGTCTAGGGCAAACTGGTAGGCGTGCCTCAGACCCCTCGACAAGCGCCGGCCGACAGCGGTCCGGGTCGCGGTTCGCCGCGGACCCGGACCGCTGCGCGTCCGGGGGAGCGCACCGCCCGCCCGCGCGTCCAGGCGATGGAGGAGGGCGACGTCGGGGAGGCCATGTCGGCCCGGCCGGCACCCGTGCCGCGCGCGCAACGCGCGGTCACGGCCACGTGGCGCCTCGTCGTGCTCCTCGTCGTGGTCGCAGGCATCGGCATGGTGCTCGCCCACTCGCTGCGGGTGTACTTCACGCAGGCCGAGGAGATCGCTGCGGTGAAGGCGGAGATCGCCGTCGAGCAGGACAAGATCGCCGACCTGAACGACAAGCTCGAGCGCTGGAACGACCCCGCCTACGTGCGCTCCATCGCGCGGTCGCGGCTGGGCTGGGTGCTGCCCGGCGAGGTCGGCTACCGGGTGCTCGACGCCGACGGCAAGCCGCTCGACGGCGCGGCCATCGAGCTGGAGGCCGCCGAGCCGCCGCAGCTCTGGTGGGAGAAGATGTGGGGCTCGGTGCAGGTCGCGGACTCGCCGGCCGAGGAGGAGGCGTCCGAGGAGCCGAAGGCCTCAGAGCCGCCGCGCACCATCGAGCTCACGCCCGACGATGAGGACGACTAGACATGACCGAACCCAGCGCCGCCGATCTCGCCGAGGTCGAGGCCCAGCTCGGCCGCGCGCCCCGGGGCGTCGTCGAGGTCGCCTACCGCTGCCCGAGCGGACACCCCGGTGTGGTGAAGACGCTGCCGCGGCTCCCCAACGGCACCCCCTTCCCCACCGTCTACTACCTGACCTGCCCCCGGATCGTGTCGGCCTGTTCGACGCTGGAGGCCTCCGGGCTCATGGCGGAGATGACCGCGCGCCTGGACGCCGACGCCGAGCTGGCCGCCCGCTACCGCGCGGCCCACGAGGCGTACCTCGCCGACCGCGAGGCGCTGGGCCACGTCGACGAGATCGACGGCATCAGCGCCGGCGGCATGCCGACCCGCGTGAAGTGCCTCCACGTGCTCGTCGGCCACGCGCTGGCGGCGGGCCGCGGCGTGAACCCGCTCGGCGATGAGGCCCTCGACGCGATGGGCGACGTCTGCCCCGAGGGCGCCGCCCGCACCGTCGCCGCCGTCGACTGCGGCACCAACTCCGTCCGCCTGCTGATCATGAGCCAACCGCTCCTTGAGCCGCGCGAAAAGAGCGAAGCGATGCAGCGCGCGTCGAAAGGCCCGGAGCCAAAAGAACTCATCCGCGAGGTGCGCCTCGCACGCCTGGGGCAGGGCGTCGACGCGACCGGGGAGTTCCACCCGGACGCGCTGGCACGCACGTTCGCCGTCCTCGACGAGTACGCGCGCATCATCGCCGATCACGGCGTCGACGAGACGCGCTTCGTCGCGACATCGGCGGCGCGCGACGTCTCCAACCGCGACGTGTTCGAGGCGGGCGTGCGCGCGCGGCTGGGCGTCGGCGTCGACGTCATCTCCGGCGAGGAGGAGGCGCGGCTGTCGGCCGCCGGGGTGCTGAGCGGCGTGTCGTCGCCGCGGCCGACGCTGATCTTCGACATCGGCGGCGGCTCCACCGAGCTGGTCGTGGTCGGGGAGGACGACCAGGTCGCGTCCGCCGTCAGCCTGGACATCGGCGCGGTGCGGATCACCGAACGGTTCCTGCGCACCGAGCCGCCCACGGCCGAGGAGCAGGAGGCCGCGCGCGCGTACATCGGCGAGCTGATCGACGGCGCGGGCGTCGACTTCGCGGCGCTCGCCTCGGCCATCGGCGTCGCGGGCACCGTCACCAGCGTCGCCGCCGATCACCTCGGGCTCCGGGAATACTCGCGCGAGGCCGTCCACGGCACGGCGTTGAGCGCCGAGACGATCCGCGCCATCAGCCGACGCTGGCTCGGCCAGACCGCCGACGAGATCGCCGAGCAGCCGCTGATGCACCCGCTGCGCGCGGCCGTGATCGGCGGCGGGTCGATGATCCTCGACGAGATCGTCACCCGGGTTCCCGGGCAGCAGGTCCTGGTGAGCGAGACCGACATCCTCGACGGCATCGCCCACGAGCTGCTCGCCCGCTGACGAGGGGGGCTCTGGTAACGGGGCGGTAACGCGGCGGCGATAGGGTGAGCGTGGCTACGCGAAGGAGTCCCATGTCGTCCGAACCACAGCGCGCGCCGCGCGTTCCCCGCTGGCTGATCTACGTGATGGTCGGCCTGGCAGCCGGGCTGATGTCCGGGCTGTTCGGCGTCGGCGGCGGCACCGTGATCGTGCCGCTGCTCGTGCTGCTCGCCGCGTTCGATCAGCGCCTGGCCTCCGGGACCTCGCTCGCGGCGATCGTGCCGACGGCGGTGGTCGGCGTGATCTCCTACGCCGTGATGGGCGAGGTCTCCTGGGTGGCGGCCGGGCTCCTCGCGGCGGGGGCCGTCGTCGGAGCGCAGGCCGGAACGTGGCTGCTGCCGCGCCTTCCCCTTCCGTGGCTGAGGTGGGGGTTCATCGCGTTCCTCGGCGTCGTCGTCGTGAACCTTTTCCTCGTGGTGCCCTCGCGCGACGCGGAGCTCGTCATCACCTGGCTGTCCGGCCCGGGGCTGCTCGTCGCGGGCCTGGTGACCGGAGTCCTTTCGGGGCTGCTCGGTGTGGGCGGCGGCGTGGTTGTCGTTCCCGTGCTGATCCTGGCGTTCGGCGCCAACGACCTCGTCGCGAAGGGCACGTCGCTGCTGATGATGATCCCGACGGCGATCTCCGGCACCCTGGGCAACATCCGTCGGCGTAACGTCGACCTCCGCGCCGCGGCGTTCATCGGCATCGGCGCGTGCCTCTCGACGGCGGCCGGGGCGCGGCTGGCGGAATACCTCGACCCCGCGGTCGCCACCCCGCTGTTCGCGGTGTTCCTGACCTTCATCGCCATCCAGCTCATCCTCAAGGCCCGCAAGGCGGGAAAGGCCTAGTCAGGCCGAGAACGCCGCCCGGACGAGGTCGGTCAGCTGCTGCTCGGTCAGCCCGAGCGCCTTCGCTCGGCGCCCCAGCGCGGCCGCCTGCTCCCGGAGATCGGCGACGTCGTCGTCGGGTCGCGACTGCCAGGAGGGCCCCTGCGCGACGGTGGTGCCGTGGCGCCGTCGGGAGGTCAGCAGCCCCGCGGCCTCCAGCTCGCGGTAGGCGCGTTGGACGGTGCCGACGGCGACGCCGAGGTCGCTGGCGAGGTCGCGGACGGTCGGGAGGCGGTCGCCGGGCGACAGCGCGCCGCTGGCGATCAGGCCCGCCACCTGCCCGCGGATCTGCTCGAACGGCGGGACGGAGGAGCCGACGTCGATGCGCAGCGTCGGGCTCATCGGCGGCGGATCGCGAGGCCGAGCACGGTGAGAGTCGTCGCGGCGACGGCGATCGCGAGCACCAGGACCGCGACCCCCTCGCTGGCCAGACGCACGCCCCGCAGGGCGCTGCTGACGAAAAACAGGTTCCCGGCGAGCGTGACGCCGAGGGCGGCCTGCGCGACGCCGAGCACCTGACGGGCGCTCGTGCGGCGGAGGTCGTCGTCGAGGGCGCCCTCAAGGCCTGGGACGGCGGGGCGGCGCTGAACCTCGCGCAGCGTCAGCCAGACGAGGACGGCGAGGGCCGCCGCGAGGGTCAGGGTGGGAACGCCGTAGCCCCAGCCCGGGAACGGGCCCGCTGCGGCCCAGCCGAAGTCCGCAGGCCCCGTGACCTGGTCGGCCCAGCGCGGGTCGCTGCCGTCGTAGCCCACCTGCAGCTGGTTGTCCGTGGCGACGGTCCCGGTCCACGCCAGCGTGACGGCCAGGCCGACGGCCCAGGCGCAGGCGATCGCCGCGAGCCATCGCGGCGCGAAGCGGGTGTAGGAGCGCGGCCTCAGCGTCGCCTCGCGGACCGGCGCGGCGGGCCGCGGCCAAGTGCGCTCTGCGGCGAGGAACACCCCCGCGTGGGCGACGCCGATGGCCAGCGGAGTGAGCGCGAGGGACAGCCCCGTCGGTCCTGTCGGCCCGACCCGGCCGGCCACCGCGTGCGCGAGCCACGGACCCGCGAGGAGCAGGATGCCGGTGACGGCCGCCGCACCCGCGAAGGCGACGGCGGCCCGTCGTCGTCCATGGTCGGCGGCGGGGGAGAGCAGCGCGGCTTGGCCGGCGTCGGTCAGGAGGACGGTGCGGGTGAAGACCCGGCTCGCGACGGCGCCGAGGCCGACGAACGCGAGGAGGACGAGGAGGAGTTCGATACTCATTGCATCAATGTAGCAGATGATTGATACATTGAGTCAAGGGGGTCTGGCTACGTGGCGACGACCTCGTGGGAGACGCCGAGGGCCGCGTATGTGGCGCCGGCCCGGGCGTCCCGCGTGGCAAGCGGCGCGCCGTTGTCCCTTGCCGCCAGGGCGACCAGCCCGTCGTAGACGGCCCCTCCGCCGATCCCGGCGGTGGCCAGCTGCGCATGGACATGTGAGCTGGTGGCCGGAGCGGGCTGAAGGAGAGCTTCGAAGTTCTCGTCGATCAGGCGCGCCGCGTCGGCGGGGGCCACCCGCGCGTCGCCCGGGAGGCGGGTGAGAACGGAGTATGTCTCGGCGACGGCGTGGCCGGCCAGCGCCAGTCGCCGGCCGCGCGCCCAAGCGGCGACCTCGGCATGCGCGGTGTGCGAGTCGAGGAGAAGGGGAATCGCAACGCTGGTGTCGACCGCGATGACGGTCACTTGCGACCCGCGTCGATGAGAGAGAAGAGCAGGTCGTCATCCACGACGGTCTTGCTGTGGGCGACGAGGCGGCCGTCGGGGTCGCGCGTGAGCTGTGCCGTGCGCCCGCCCGGGATGATCCGCAGCCCGTTGCCGTACCAAGAGATATCCACCTGGCTGCCAGGTGTGAGTCCGTGCGCGTCGCGCAAGTGTTTCGGGATGAGCACCCGGCCGGTGCTATCGATAGTCGCCGTCATGGGAATAGATTACCAGCTGGTTCCCAGGCGGCCTCGGTGGTAGATGTTTGTTGGTCTACCAACAAACATCTACCACCGAACGGCTCTCGCTACTCCGCGTCGGCCTTGATGCTCTCCTTCTTGCCCAAGCCGCCGACGATGCCGGCGAGGTCGACGCCGGTGGTGTCCTGCAGCAGCTGCATGGTCTGGAGCACGTTGTCGGCTACCTGCTTGGGGAGCGCGGCCGCGCCGTCGGTCGAGATCACCGTCAGCTTGTCGATGCTGCCCATCGGGGCGGCGACCTTCTCCGCCATCTGCGGCAGGATCTCGATCAGCATCTGGAGCACGGCGGCCTCGTTGTACTGTGCGAACGCCTCGGCGCGCTTCTCCATCGCCTCGGCCTCGGCCTGGCCGACGGCGAGGACCGCCGCCGCCTTGGCCTCGCCCTCGGCGCGGGTGGCCTCCGCCTCCGCGATGCGGCGGGCCTTCTCCGCCTCGCCGCGCTTGGCGCCCTCGATCGCCTCGGCCTCGGCCAGCGCCGAGCGCCGCGACTTCTCGCCGACGCCGACCAGGCGCGCCTTCTCGGCCTCCGCTTCGGCGTTGGCGATCGATGCGGCCTTGCGGGCGTCGGCCTCGAAGATGGCGGCGTTGCGCTGCGCCTCGGCGGCGGTCTCGACGCGGTACCGCTCGGCGTCGGCGGGGCGGCGCACCTCGGTGTCCAGCTGGCGCTCCTTCAGCGCCGCCTGCGCGACGGCGACCTTCTCCTGCTCCATCAGGATGGCCTGGTCGCGGTCGGCCTGGGCGAGCGGGCCGGCGGAGGCCGCGGTGGCGCGGGCGGCGTCGGTCTCGGACTGGATCTCGGCCTGCTTCAGCACCAGCTGGCGCTGGGCGATGGCGATCTCCTGCTCGGCGGCGATGCGCGCCTGCTCCGCCTCGCGCCGGGCCTCGGCCTCGGCGACGGCGGCCGTGCGGCCGAGCTTCGCCGACTCCGGGCGACCCAGGTCGCTCAGGTAGTTCACGTCGTCGGTGATGTCCTGGATCTGGAAGGTGTCGAGCACGAGTCCCTGGCCGGTCAGCGACGCCTCCGACTCGTCGGTGACGCGCTGCGCGAAGGCCGCGCGGTCGCGGATGATCTGCTCCACCGTCAGCGATCCGACGATCGAGCGCAGCGAGCCCGCGAGGGTCTCCTGCGTGAACGTCTCGATCTCCTCCTGCTGGCTGAGGAAGCGCTGGGCGGCGGCGCGGATCGAGTCCTCGTTGCCCCCGACCTTGACGATCGCGACGCCCTCGACGTTCAGCTTGATGCCCTGGCCGGACACGGCGTTGCGGATGGTGACCATGATGCGGCGCGAGGAGAGGTCGAGCACGTGCAGCCGCTGGATGAACGGCACGACGAAGACGCCGCCGCCCATGACCACCTTCTGGCCGCTGAGGTCCGTGGAGACGAGGCCGGTCTCCGGGTTGCGCACCTCCTTGCCCTTGCGGCCGGTGATGATGAACGCCTCGTTGGGCTTTGCCACCTTGTAGCGGCTCGCGATGAGCAGCCCCACGAGGACGAGTAGCAGGATCAAGCCGATGACGGCTGTCACCACGGGGTTGATGCCAAACATTCCTGGCCTTTCGGTCGGTTACTTAGGTCAGTTCTTTGGGCCCGGAGGTCTGCGTGACCTCGACGGCGGTGGGGGAGAGGATCCCGGAGACCCACACCTCGG
>RRZU013054883.1_pt1 | contig 18219 bp, 13 predicted proteins | sample 2165561 | NCBI WGS metagenome assembly RRZU01 (sample SAMN10456909, study PRJNA506462) | wastewater metagenome | isolation source: wastewater sludge | place: USA: Moscow, Idaho | reverse complement strand
ATCGGGTGGAGCGATGTCGTCAAGGCCTCCGACGAGGACATCGCCTGGCTCTATCCCGACCGCTCTGTCGACGAGGTCCTCGAGCACTGGGGGCGGCTCGGCGCCGCGCTCGCCCTGGCGACCCAGGGCGGCTCCGGGGTGACCGTCCACGTCCCGTCCGCGGGGGCGACGCGCCAGCTCGGCGTCGCTCCTGTCGCGGTGGTCGACACGGTCGGGGCCGGTGGCTCGTTCATGTCCGGGCTGGTCTCCGGGCTCCTCGACCTCGGTCTGCTCGGTGGGCCGCAGGCGCGCGAGCGGCTCGCGGTGGCCACCCGGGAGCAGCTGAGGCCTGCGGTCGACCGGGCCCTGGCGTGCGCCCGGATCACCGTCTCCAGGGCGGGGGCGAACCCGCCGACCCGCGCCGAGCTCCCCACCTAACGGCCTGGTCCGCCCACCCTGTCGCCCCGGACGACCGAGGCCGACGCGGGAGCGCCCCGCCACACCGACCGCCATGGGATCGGGTCGCTGATCCACCCGACGAACCGGCCGTCGGCACCCTCGTTGTGGAAGGCGAGCATCACCCACTGGCCGCTGCGGTCCCGGACCACCCGGCCGACATACAGGCTCTGGTCGGTGACCAGGCTGGCCCGCGTGGGGTCGAAGGGGCCGGTCAGCGAGTCCGCCGTCATCGCCCAGACGCCGCCGCTCTCACCGCTCGCCCGCCGGTCCAGCGAGAGCTCCGGGCCTAGGCAGCTGAAGAGGACGACGGGCTCGCCGTCGACCAGCTCGACCTGGACGACCTCGAGCTGGGCAAAGCCGGACCCGGGCGCAGTGACCGGCGGGCCGACCTCCCACGTCCGCAGGTCGGCGCTACGGGCGTGGGCGATGACGCCGGCACGGTCCTCGGGGACATCCCGCGCCGAGGCCGTGACGAACATGTGCCAGCCGTCGCCGCCGGGGTCACGCATCACCCACGGGTCGCGCCAGGCCTCGGCTCGTCCGGTTTGGGCGAAGGTCGAGTACCACCGCGGGTCGGCGACGACCAGTGCGTCGCAGGACTCCTTGGTCCAGTGGTGCAGGTCCGCCGAGGTCGCCACCCCGACCCGCTGGACCATCCCGCGGTCGGCCCTGGTCAGCCCGGTGTAGAACATCTGCCACACCCCGTCGTCGGCTCGGACGACCGACCCGGTCCACGTCGCGAAGTCGTCGAAGGCCGGCTCCCGGCTCGGGGCCAGGGCCGTGCCGAGCACCTCCCACTCGCGCAGGTCCGGGGAGACCGCGTGGCCGACACAGACATTCCAGTGCCGGTCGTTCGCGGGCACCCGCGCCGGCGCCTGGAGGAAGTACGCGTGGAACTGCTCGCCGTCGTCGGCGAGCCAGAAGTCCCACACCCACCAGTCGGGCACGACGAGCATCCCGGCCGCCCTCTCCGGTTCCTCAGCCGACCCGGGTCAGCTCAACGAGCAGCACCTGCTCGGGGTGGAGGATCGGCAGCGCGAGGCCGACGTCCATGAGCACGGCGCCCGGGACGACGAGGCCACCGGTGACGTGGACCCACGGCGGTGGTGCGATCTGCTGAGTCGTCGCGCCGCCGGCCACCGCCAGGGGCAGGACGCGGTATGCCGCCCCCGGGTCGAGCCCGCGGAGCCGGAGCATCGCGGGCACCTCGGTCGGCGAGGATGTCAGCTGGGCATATGAGAACACCGCGGCACTGCGGTCGGCCGCAACGACGCCATGCGCCATCGCGCTGTCGTCGACGTCGTCGAGCCGGACGACGGAGCCGGTGTGCAGCAGCGGTCGGAGCCGCTTGTGCTGCGCGACGGCGTCGGCGATCCGCCGCTGGTCCACCTCGTCGACGGCGGTGAGGTCCGCCTCGATGCCGAGGTGACCGAAGAGCGCCATCCCGGCGCGGAAGGCGAGGGTATGCCGCCGCCCGGTCGTGTGCGCCACGCCTGAGCCGATGTGGGCGCCGACGAGCTCCGGCGGCACGAGCGAGCCGGTCCACCGTTGGATGTGGGCCCGCTCGTGGGCGTCGATGGTGTCGCTGGCCCAGAGCCGGTCGGTCCGGGCGAGGATCCCGAGGTCGACGCGACCACCCCCGGAGGCGCAGGTCTCGATCTCCACGCCCGGGTGGCGCTCGCGGAGCTCGTCGAGCAACCGGTAGACCGCGAGAGTCTGCCCATGGACCGCGGCGGCCCCGCCATGGGCCGCGTCGACGAGGTCGCGGTTGTGGTCCCACTTGAGAAAGGCGATGTCGTTCTCACGCAGCAGGGCGTCGAGCCGCTCGAGGATGTGCGCGAAGGCATCCGGGTTGGCCAGGTCGAGCACCTGCTGGTGCCGCCAGGACATCGGCAGCCGGCCCGCAACACCGAGCACCCAGTCCGGGTGGGCCCGGACCAGGTCGGAGTCGAGGTTGACCATCTCCGGCTCGACCCAGAGCCCGAACTCCATCCCGAGTGCCCGGACGTGCGTGACGAGCGGCCCGAGGCCGTCCGGCCACTGGTCCGCAGAGACGACCCAGTCACCCAGGCCGGCCCGGTCGTGGCGGCGTCCGCCGAACCACCCGTCGTCGAGGACGAAGCGCTCGACCCCGACGGCCGCAGCCGCGTCGGCGAGCGCGGTGAGCCGGTCGAGCCGGTGGTCGAAGTAGACCGCCTCCCAGGTGTTGAGCAGCACCGGCCGCGGGCGCTGCGGGTGCGTCGGGCGGGCCCGCACGTGCGCGTGCAGTGCCTGCGAGACCGAGTCCATGCCCGCAGCGCCGTAGACCGCATAGAGCGGCGGGGCGGCATACGACTGGCCGGGAGCGAGCCGCAGCTCCCCCGGGGCGAGCAGCTCAGCCGCGCCGACCTGGGCGAAGCCGGCGGCATCCCGCTCGACCCACACCGTCACGTCGCCGCTCCACCCGAGGTGCACCGCCCAGACCTCGCCGCGACCGAAACCGAACCCAGGCACCCCGACGTGGGTGAGGATCGCCGCGTCGTGGCCGGTGCGGCCGTGCCGGGTCTCCCGGCTCCACGTGCCGATCGGCAGCCGGTGCCGCTGCGGCGACCGTTCACGGCACCACCGTCCGGCCAGGTCGAGGATCTCGCTCGCGCGCGGCGGCAGCGGCAGGCTCGCCCCCAGCTCGGCGAGCAGGTATGTCGTGTCGGCGGCATTCGTGAGGGTCTGCCGGAGGATGAGGACGCCGTGCTCGTCGAGGGTGAGCTCGATGGCGACCTCGAGTGAGGCGGCGTCGTCGACCGCGCGGAGCAGCACGCTCCCCGGGGTCGAGGCGTCGAGCGATGTGACGGCGAAGCGCGGCGAGTGCGCCGTGCCGTCGGGACGGGAGCCGCGCAGCCCCGGGCGGAGCCGCCATCCGTCGGCGCCGACCGGCAGGAGCCGCCGGACCAGGGCCTGGTCCGGCGCCGAGTGCGGGATGGCTCGCCCGACCATCGCGGAGAGGTCGCCCAGGTCGATGTCGACCGGCAGGGCGGGCCCCCAGTGCAGCACCTCCGGCAGCGGGGGCTGCGCCCCAGCCGCCAGGTCGGGGCGGGTGAGGACGAGCGACACCCCGCCGCAGCGCAGGTGGATCGGGCCCTCGGCGTGCAGGGAGGGGCCCCCCGCGCCGGGGAGCCCCTCCGCTGCCGACGCCTCGTTCGGCGTCGTGGTCATGTCGTGCCTTTCGGTCAGCCCTTGACGGCGCCGGACGTCATACCGCGGATGAAGTAGCGCTGGAGCGAGACGAAGACGACGAGCGGGAGCAGCATCGTCACGAAGGTTCCAGCCGTGAGCAGAGCGTAACCCTGACCCTGCTGACCCATGAGGGCCTTGAGGGCGACGGTCATGACCGGCTCGCCCTGGAGGAAGATCAGCGCGACGAAGAGGTCGTTCCACACCCAGAGGAACTGGAAGATCGCGAACGACGCCAGCGCCGGATAGCTCATCGGGATGATGAGCCGCCAGAAGGTCGTGAAGTGGCTCGCGCCGTCGATCTTCGCCGACTCGATGACGGCCTTGGGCAGGGTGCCCATGTAGTTGCGCAGGATGTAGACCGCCAGCGGCATACCGAACCCGATGTGGACCAGCCACACCGCGAGGAAGGTGCCATTGAGATGGAAGAGGTTGAACAGCCGGAACAGCGGGACAAAGGCGGCCTGGTTGGGAATGACGAGAAGGCCGACGATGACGATGAACAGGACGTTCTTCCCGGGGAAGTCCATGAAGGTGAAGGCGTAGGCCGCGAAGGCCGCGATGAGGATCGGGATGATCGTCGCCGGGATCGCCACGGCCAGGGAGTTGAGGAAGGCCCCACCCATCGGGTTGCTTCCCGTGGTCAGCGCGTCCTGGTAGTTCTGGATCGTCAGCTGGGTCGGGTTGGTGATGACATTCCACCAGCCGTTGAACTGCGCGGTGGTGGGTCGGAACGAGGTGACCAGCAGGCCGATTGTCGGCAACGTCCAGAGGAAGACGATGATCCAGACGACCGCCTTGACGACCCAGCTCGCCTGGCTGGCCTTGGCGCCGACCTTGCCCTTGGGTGCCTTGCCGGAGCCGACCTGCGGCACCGATGTCGCGGACGCGCTCATCGCATGGCCTCCTCGCGCCGGAACGTCCGGACCTGGTAGATGAGTATGGGGATGACGGCGATGAGCAGGATGACGACGATCGCCGAGGACTTGCCGAGGTCGGAGTCGGTCCACAAGGTGGTGATGAACTTCGAGCCGATGACATTGGCGTTGTAGCGGTCCGCCCCGAAGGCGAAGACGAGGTCACCGACCTTCATCGCGCCGATGAGGACGGTGACGAAGACGGTGACGACGGTCGGCATGATCTGCGGGACGACGATGGAGAAGAAGATCCGCCGCTCGCCCGCCCCGTCGATCCGGCCCGCCTCGATGGTGTCCTCGGGAACGCCCTTGATCGCCGCCGAGAGGAGGACCATGGCGTAGCCCACCTGGGTCCAGACGAAGACGATGATGATGAACAAGGTGTTGAGCTTGTAGTCGACGGTCTGCAGCCAGCCGACCTGGTCCTTCCCGAACAGCCCAAGGATCGCGTTGAGCAGACCGATCCGGTTGACCTGGCCGGTCTGCGGGTCGATATTGCCCGACGAGGCGTCGTAGACGAGGAACCAGATGCCCGCCGAGCCGACGAGCGAGATCGCCATGGGCAAGAAGATGAACATCTTCGCGTACTTCTCGCTCACCGGGCCGAGCTTGTCGGTCAGCGTCGCGACGAGCAGGCCGAGGATGACCGTGACCGTCGGGACGATGAGGGTCCACAGCAAGGTGTTGACCAGCGTGCTCTTGAAGTCCGGGTCCTTGGTGAACAGGTTGACGTAGTTCTGGAAGCCGACCGGCTTGGACAGGTCGGCGTTGTAGAACGACCCCTGGACGGTCTGGACCGCCGGGAAGACGAGGAAGACCGCGATCGCCGCGATCGCCGGGCCGATGAAGACATAAGGCTTGAGGCGCTCCTCCCACTTCGGTGGGAGCATCTCGACGAGCTTGTTGAGGAGCCAGAAGAGGACCATCGCGCCGAGGACGCCGCCGACGATGGCGATGAGCGCGTTGGCGAGCTTCAGCCCCCCGTTGGCCCCGGCCGTCGACGTCCCGATGGCGATGAGCCCGACGGCGACGACGACGAAGAACCCGATCTTGACCCACTTCCACACCCCGCTCTCGGGTGCGTCAGGGTCGACCACTGCATCTGCTGCCATGTGTTGTCTCCTCCGAAGGAAGGTCGCGCCGGAAAAGCGTCGGGGCTCGGGCGGGTGGCCCGGATCATCATCGTCGTCACCACGGTGGGGCGGCTTCGGTGCGCCGCGAGGGGTTGTCCCCGCGGCGCACCGGTCATCTGCGCCGCGACGGCGGGTGGGCGGCTGGCGGTATGCCGGCCGACCCACCCGCCGGGCGGGTTCAGCTGGCGGGCCAGCTGTTGTCGATATTCGTCAGCGCCGTGGCCCGGTCCTCCTGGCCGGACTGCCACTTGACCATCTCGGTCCAGAACGAGCCTGCGCCGACCTTGGCGGGCATCGAGTCCGAGCCATCGAACCGGAAGACCGTGGCCTTCTGGAGGATGGTCGCGACGTCCTTGAGGGTCTGGTTCGGGTAGTTCGAGACGTCGAAGTCCTTGTGCGGGCTGAGCATCGTGCCGGTCTTGGCCCACGGGCCACCAAAGGTGGAGTCCTCGGTGAGGTACTTCGCGACGGCCTTGGTCGCCGCGTCGCTCTTCATGACCGCGAGCAGGTCACCGCCGCCGAGCACTGGTGACTGGCCGCTGACGGACGGGGTCTGGAAGACGCCGACCTTGGTGTCGATATTCGCCGCGGTGACCCCGGCCTTGCCGAAGAAGTCCGCACCGGTGATGAAGTTGCCCTGCTTGCCGGTGAAGCAGCTCGGGTTGGTGGCTGCGAACATCGGGTTGAGAGCGGTGCCGAAGGCGTTCGCCGCGGCGGCCTTGGCGCCGCCGAAGACGTTCTTGTCGTCCGTCAGCATCTTCTGGTAGATGTCGAAGGCCGGGGCGAGCTTGGCGTCGGAGAACTTCACGGTGCCCGCGACCCACTGGTCGTAGACCTCGATGCCCGCGGTCTGCAGGACGTAGTCCTCGATCCAGTCGGTGGCCGGCCAGCCGGTGGCCCCGCCGGACTCCATGCCGTAGCACAGCGGCGTCTTGCCCATGGCCTTGACCTTGTCCATGAGGGCGTACAACTCGTCCTGCGTCTTCGGGACAGTCAGGCCCGCCGCGGCGAAGTTCGCCTTGTCGTACCAGTAGAGAGACTTGACATTGGCCGAGATCGGGATGCCGTAGACCTTCCCGTTGACCGAGGCGGCGTCAAGGAAGCCGGTGACCATCGTGGACTTGACCTTGGCGATGTCGACGATGTCGTCGAGCGGCTGGACCGCGTTCTTCGCGACGAAGCCCTTGATGATGCCCGGCTGCGGGAAGACGGCGATATTCGGCAGGTCCCCACCCTGGACGCGGGTCTGGATCAGCTTGTCGAACTGGTCGCTCGAGTTGTACTTGATCGTGATGCCCTGCGACTTGGCCCACGGGTCGAGCGACGCACGGAAGCCCTTGTCCTGGTCCCCGCCGTAGGCGTACATGATCTCGACGGTGCTGCCCGCCGCGGTGCCGCCCGTGGCATTGCCGCCCGAGCCCGAGTTGTTCGTGGTGCTGCTGCCGAGGCACGCCGAAGTGGTCAGCGCCACCGCGACAGTCAGGACTGCCATCGTGGTGATGGGACGCCCGCGCATCTGTGCTCCTGTCTATCCCTTGCTCCGAAGCCGGCGGGCGGACAGTCCGTCCACCCCCGGGGTAATTCGTTTTACCGATCGGTACTCTCCTCCCCCCGACGGAGCCGGTCAAGGGCAGGTAACGCAACTGTTACCTTCCGTTGACCAGAGCCGGTACCCTGTGGGCGATGGCCAAGGGACCGAACGTCGGAACGCCCCGGCCGACGATCCTCGACGTCGGTCGGCACGTCGGTGTGTCTGCCACGACGGTCTCGCTCGTGCTCTCCGGCCAGGACAACAAGATCAGCCCGGCGACTCGGCAGCGGGTCCTCGATGCCGTCAACGAGCTCGGCTACCGCCCCAACCGGGCGGCCCAGGGGCTGCGCAGCGGGCGCACCCAGACCCTTGGCTTCATCACCGACGAGATCGCGGTTCAGCCCTTCTCCGGGCCGACGGTGTCCGGCCTTCACGATGTTGCGTGGGAGCAGCACTCGCTGCTCCTTATGGTGAACACCACCCGCAACCCCAGCCGCATCCGGGCCGCGGTCGAGGACCTCATCGACCGGCAGGTCGACGGACTGGTGTTCGCGGCCATCGGCACCCGGGAGATCTCGCTGCCCGACCTTGTGCGAAAGGTCCCGACCGTTTTGGTCAACGCCTTCACCTCGGAAGGGGACCTCCGAGCGATCCTCCCGGACGAGCACGCCGGGGGGCGTGCCGCGGTCGAGCACGTGCTGGCGCTCGGCCACGAGCGCATCGCCCATCTCGCCGGGCGGGAGAACGCCTGGGCGACCAAGGCGCGCCTACGCGGGTATGTCGACGGGCTGCTCGCTGCTGGCCTGGATCCCGCGGACCACCCGGTTTTCTCGGGCAACTACCGGATCGACAGCGGCTACGAGCTGGCGATGCGGGCGATGTCGGCCAAGCCACGCCCGACCGCCCTGCTCTGCGGCAACGACCAGATGGCGACCGGCGCCTACATCGCTCTGGCCCGTTTGGGTCTGCGCGTCCCCGAGGACGTTTCGGTCGTCGGCTATGACGACGAGCCGCTGGCGGCGGACCTGCGGCCGGCGCTGACGACGGTGCGGATCCCGTTCTACGAGATGGGCCGGATGGCGGCGCAGCACACCTTCGGCGGGACGGTCGAGGACCTCCCGGCGATGACCTACCTCTCCTGCCCGCTCGTGGCCCGCGCCTCCACCGCACCTCCCCCCGGCCAATAACCTGTGGATGACCGACAAAGACACACCTTTAGAAGCGTTCTAAAGGTGTGTCTTTGCAGGTTATCCACAGGGGGAGGGTGAGCCCCGGCACGGCGCGGACCACGGCTGCGGCATACGCTGGCCACGTGACCGAGTTCCGCTATGCCGACCTACTCCCCATCGGAACGGACGAGACGCCATACCGTCTGCTCACCACGGAGGGAGTGAGCACGCTCGCCGGACCGGACGGACGGACCTTCCTCCAGGTTGCGCCCGAGGCGCTGCGCCTGCTGACCGAAACCGCGATGCACGACATCGCCCACTTCCTGCGCCCAGCCCACCTCGGCCAGCTGCGCAGGATCCTCGACGACCCGGAGGCGAGCAATAACGACAAGTTCGTCGCGCTCGACCTGCTGAAGAACGCCAATATCGCCGCCGGTGGTGTCCTGCCCATGTGCCAGGACACCGGCACCGCGATCGTCATGGGCAAGCGCGGCCAGCACGTCCTCACCGAGGGCACCGACGAGCGCGCGATCAGCCAGGGGGTGTACGACGCCTACACCCGGCTCAACCTGCGCTACTCCCAGATGGCCCCACTGACGATGTGGGAGGAGAAGAACACCGGGTCGAACCTCCCAGCGCAGATCGAGCTGTATGCCGACACCGCGCCCGGACACGAGGCGACCTACAAGTTCCTCTTCATGGCCAAGGGCGGCGGCAGCGCCAACAAGAGCTACCTCTACCAGGAGACCAAGGCCATCCTCAACGAGGCCGCGATGCTGCGCTTCCTCGACGAGAAGCTCCGCTCGCTCGGCACCGCGGCCTGCCCGCCCTATCACCTCGCCATCGTCATCGGCGGGACGAGCGCGGAGTTCGCCCTCAAGACCGCGAAGTACGCCTCGGCCAAGTACCTCGACTCGCTCCCGACCCAGGGCTCGATGGGCGCGCACGCCTTCCGTGATCTCGACCTCGAGGCCAAGGTCCTCGAGCTGACCCAGCGGTTCGGCATCGGCGCCCAGTTCGGCGGGAAGTACTTCTGTCACGACGTCCGGGTCGTCCGGCTCCCCCGGCACGGGGCGAGCCTGCCGGTGGCCGTCGCGGTGTCCTGCTCGGCGGACCGGCAGTGCCTCGGCAAGATCACCGCCGAAGGAGTGTTCATCGAGCAGCTCGAGTTCGAGCCGGCCCACTTCCTCCCCGAAATCGACCACCACGACCTCGGCGACGGTGAGCCGCACGACGTGGTGAAGATCGACCTCTCCCTGCCGATGGACCAGATCCGCGCCGAGCTGAGCAAGCACCCGGTCAAGACCCGGCTCGCCCTCACCGGCACCCTCGTCGTCGCCCGCGATATCGCCCACGCGAAGATCAAGGAGCGCCTCGACGCCGGCGAGCCCATGCCGCAGTACCTGCGCGACCACCCGGTCTACTACGCCGGTCCGGCAAAGACCCCCGCGGGGATGGCGAGTGGTTCCTTCGGTCCCACCACCGCCGGCCGGATGGACTCGTATGTCGACCAGTTCCAGGCCGCCGGCGGCTCGATGGTCATGCTCGCCAAGGGCAACCGGAGCCAGCAGGTCACCGACGCCTGTCAGCGGCACGGTGGCTTCTACCTCGGCTCGATCGGCGGCCCGGCGGCTCGGCTCGCGCAGGACTGCATCACCTCCGTCGAGGTCCTCGAGTACCCCGAGCTCGGCATGGAGGCGGTCTGGAAGATCGAGGTCAAGGACTTCCCGGCCTTCATCGTCGTCGACGACAAGGGCAACGACTTCTTCGCCTCGGTCTCGACCCCGTCGGTGCTCACCATCGCCAAGCGCCCAGGGCTGACCTGACATGCCCGGAGGAGTCCGACCGACGACCCCCGCGGAGGCGTGGGCCAAGCTGCTGCGCGGCAACGCCCGGTTCATGTCCGGCCAGCTCGCCCACCCGAACCAGGACATCGAGTACCGGGCCCACCTCGCCGACGCCCAGGCACCCTTCGCTGTCTTCTTCGGCTGCGCCGACTCCCGGGTCGCCGCGGAGATGGTCTTCGACCAGGGCCTGGGCGACCTCTTCGTCATCCGCACGGCCGGGCATGTCGTCGACCCGGCGGTGCTGGGGTCGATCGAGTTCGCCGTGACGACCCTGCACACCCCGCTGGTCGTGATCCTTGGCCACGACACCTGCGGCGCGGTCAAGGCGGCGATGAACGCGATCGCCGGAGCCGGCATACCGGATGGGTACGTTCGCGACATCGTCGAGCGGGTGACCCCCTCGGTTCTCACCGCCTTCCGGGAGGGACGGCACAGCGCCGAGGAGGTCGAGGCCGAGCACGTCCGGCAGACGATGCATCTCATCGCCAGCCGCTCGCGGATCGTCTCTGATGCCGTGGCGGCCGGCACGTTGGGCATGGTCGGCGCGGAGTACGCCCTCCACGAGGGGCGCGCCTCGGTCATCGAGACTCTCGGCCCAGTGACCTGACCGACCCGAAGGGGCGTGGGTCCGGTCCGAGAGCGCCGGCAGTTTGCCCGCTGCGGATGCCGATGGGAACGGCTCCGGTTGCCGACCCGGTGCGAGGTCCTTAGCGTGGGCCCGGGTGGCATTACACCCGATGTCGCCCTCACTCGGGGAAGGTTGACACACATGTTCCGCTCTCTCTCCCATCAACGACGTCGACGACTACTGGTCTCGATTGCCGTTGTCACAACCGTCGGCACCGGCGCACTTCCGGCGGCCACAGCCTCAGCACAGGGCCCCGCGGCGAAGGAGCCTGCTGGGACGTTCTCGGCCACTGCCGCAGCTCAGATCGCCGCACTGCAGAAGGTGAAGGCGCGGCAGAGCTCGACCATCAAGAAGCTGAGCAGCGACCTGTCGGTGCCGCTCATGGCCGCGACGGACTCCTCCATCGCCGCGGCCCTGCCTCGGCTGGGCTCGGTGCGCGGGTCGTCCCGCGACATGAAGACGGTGGATATCTCCGCGACGGTCACTCCGGCGCTGCTCGACAGCATCCGATCACTCGGCGGACGAGTCGGTTATGCCTCAGCGGCTGCCCACTCGATCCGGGCCACCGTGCCGCTGAACGCAGTCGGCACGCTCGCTGCCGCCAAGGGGGTCACGCGGATCCGCTCGGCCGCCCAGGCAATGACCTCCTCGGTCGAACCTCGGCCGACGCCGACCAAGGCGGAGCGCGAGGCACGGGTCAAGGCTGCCATGGAGCGTGCCCTGTCCCAGGCGGCGCAGGCCGGCACGATTGTCTCCGAAGGCGATGTCACCCACGCGGCCAACGCCGCTCGGGACCGGCGTCGGGTGACCGGCGTCGGGGTCAAGGTGTGCGCCCTCTCCGACGGGGTCGACTCGCTCGCGGCCTCGCAAGCTGCGGGTGAGCTGCCCGCCGTCGATGTTCTCCCCGGTCAGGCCGGCCAGGGTGACGAGGGCACCGCCATGCTCGAGATCGTCCACGACCTCGCCCCGGGCGCCAGCCTCGGCTTCGCCACGGCCTTCACCAGTGACGCGTCGTTCGCCGAGAACATCAGGGCGCTGCGCAGCCAGGCGCGGTGCGACATCATCGTCGACGATGTCATCTACTTCAACGAGAGCTCGTTCCAGGACGGTCCGATCGCGCAGGCCGTCAATGACGTAACGGCCGACGGGGCGATGTACTTCAGCTCCGCTGGCAACGAGGGCAGTGTGCTCAGTGGGACCTCGGCCAACTACGAAGGTGACTTCGCAGACTCCGGCCAGACCGTGGGGAAGTTCGTCGGGACCGCTCACGACTTCGATCCCGGTCCAGGGGTCCAGGTCTACGAGCCGGTGAGCTATGACGGCTTCCTCTTCGCCACACCGGCGATCCTCCAGTGGGCCAACCCGCTCGGGGCCGCGTCGGACGACTATGACCTCTACCTGCTCGATTCCGAGGGAAACCTCGTGGGGTTCTCGCAGGACGTTCAGGACGGCACCCAGGACCCGCTGGAGATCCTCGGCGTCATCGGCGCCGACCTGCGCCTGGCGGTCGTCAAGTACTCCGGCCAGGCGCGCTACCTCCAGCTGAGCACGTTGCGGGGCCGGTACCGGGACGGGGCCGGGCTCAAGGCCTTCGTCACGCCGGGGATCACCCGCGGCCACTCCGCCGCGGCCGACGCCTTCAGCGTGGCAGCCGCCCCGGCGGCCGAGGGGATCGGGGAGATTCAGCCTGGAGATCCGACCGGCCCGTCAGGACCGTTCCCCGGCGTCTTCACCACATCCCAGCAGCCGGAGGTGTTCTCCTCGGACGGGCCGCGACGGATGTTCTTCGCCGCGGACGGTTCACCCGCTCCGCAAACCCGGCAGAAGCCCGACATCACGGCCGCCGACGGGGTGCGCACCTCGCTGGCCGACTTCGACCCCTTCTTCGGGACCTCGGCCGCCGCACCGCACGCCGCAGCCATCGCGGCGCTGGTGAAGTCGGGCAATCCCCGCGCGGACACTGCGTTCGTCCGCACCGCCTTCCGAGCCACCGCGCTCGACTTGGCACCCCGTGGCGTGGATCCCCGCACCGGGTACGGCCTGCTGCGTGCGGACCGGGTGCTGGCGTACACGGGCGCGACGCCTCAGCCCTGGGTGGTCATCGGCCAGGCGAGCATCGTCTCGACCTCCGACGGTGACGCCATCCTCGAACCAGGTGAGAGCGCCCAGCTGACCGTACCGGTGACCAACTCCGGTGACTTCCTCGCCACCGGGGTCTCAGTGACGCTCACGCCTAGCGTCGCCGGGGCCAGCGTCACCCCGCGGTCGCGGACCATCGGCAAGGTGCCGGTCGGCCAGTCGAGGTCGGCGACATTCACGCTCACCATCCCGCCGACATGGGAGCTGGGACGCCCGGTCGAGCTGAGCGCCCGGGTCACCTTCGTCGGCACGCTCTCACCGACGACCGGCGTGCTCTCGGTCCCGGTCGGAGTGCTCGCTCCGGAGGTTGTCTTCAGGTATGCCGGACCGGCTCTGCCGATCCCGGACGACGATATCGCCGGTGCCAGCGTGACAATCCCGGTCTCGGGAGTCGGTCGAGCCGGCGCTTTGGCCGTCTCCGTCGACGGGACGGAGTGCACGACCGCTGAAGGCGCGACGACAGTGGGCATCGACCACACCTGGGTGGGCGACCTCACCGCCACGGTCACCGCGCCGGATGGCACCACGGCGGTCGTCTTCAGCGGTTCGGGTGGCAGCGGCAACAACCTGTGCCAGGTGCGCTTCGCTGACGGAGCGGGCCGTGCATTCTCGACGGCCACGTCTGCCGACGCCCCCTTCACGGGAAGCTGGGCGCCCGAGTCGGTGCTGTCATCGACCCTGACGGGGGTGGCCAACGGCGACTGGACAGTGACCGTCGTCGACGGTGCCGGAGGTGACTCAGGGACGTTGCGATCGGTGTCGCTGGGGCTGAGGAGCTGGGTCACCGGCTGACGACGCACCCGGAGGTGCCCTGCGGCGGGCCGGCTCCGCCGCAGGGCACCTGTCCAGTCCGCCCGAGGGGCGCCCTGGGCATCGACACCGTGGGCCCGGTCACCTGACCGGAAGCGCGCCGTTCAGAGGGACAGCGACGTCCGGACCACCTCGGCCAGCCTCTGCGCGACGGCGGCCGCGCGGGCCTGGGTGGGGGCCTCGACCATGACCCGGACCAGTGGCTCGGTGCCGGACTTGCGCAGCAGCACCCGGCCGGTGGCCCCGAGATCCGCGGCGGCTTTGGCCACCGCACTCTGCACCGCGACGTCGTCGTCGACCGCGTCCTTGTCGACGCCTCGGACGTTGACGAGGACCTGCGGGAGCCGAGTCATCACGGCGGCGAGCTCGGCCAGGGTCCGCCGGGTCGCAGCGACCTGGGCGGCGAGGAGCAGCCCGGTGAGCAGGCCGTCGCCGGTCGTACCGTGGGCGGGCAGGATGACGTGGCCGGACTGCTCGCCGCCGAGGGAGAAGCCGCCCTCCCGGAGCTCCTCGAGGACGTACCGGTCGCCGACAGCGCTCTGGCGGACGGCGACGCCGTGCTTCTCCATCGCGAGGATGAGGCCGAGGTTGCTCATCACCGTCGCGACCAGGGTGCTCTCGGCCAGCTCGCCGCGTTCCTGCATCGCCAGGGCCAGGATGGCCATGATCTGGTCGCCGTCGACGACCTCCCCCGCTGCGTCGACGGCCAGGCACCGGTCGGCGTCGCCGTCGTTGGCGATCCCGAGGTCGGCCCGGCGGTCGACCACCGCGAGACGGAGGTTCTCCAGGTGGGTCGACCCGTAGCCGTCGTTGATATTGAGCCCGTCGGGGTGGGCGCCGATGACCGCCACGTCGGCACCGGCCCGGCGGAAGAGCTCGGGGGCGACCTCGCTGGCCGCACCATGGGCGGCGTCGATGACGATCCGTAGCCCGTCGAGGCGGTGCGGAAGCACCCGCAGGAGGTGGGCGATATACCGCTCGGGCCCGTCGGCCAGCCGCTTCACCCGACCCACGGCGGCGCCGGTCGGACGGTCCCAGTCCTCGCCCATCCGGCGCTCGATCGCGTCCTCGACCTCGTCGGCCAGCTTGTGGCCGCCGCGGGCGAAGAACTTGATCCCGTTGTCGGGCATCGGGTTGTGCGAGGCCGAGAGCATGACGCCGAGATCGGCCCCGGTGTCGGCGGTGAGAAAGGCGACCGCCGGGGTGGGCAGCACGCCGACGCTGTAGACGTCGACGCCGGCCGACGCCAGGCCCGCGATCACAGCCGCGGCGAGGAACTCCCCCGACGCCCGGCCGTCGGAGCCGACGATGGCCCTGGGGCGATGACCGGCGAACTCCCCGCTGTCGGCGAGAACATGGGCCGCTGCGACCGACAGGTCGAGCGCGAGCTCAGCGGTGATATCCCGGTTGGCCAGTCCACGGACGCCATCGGTCCCGAAGAGCCGCCCCATGTGTCGTCCTTCCCTGCCGGTATGCCGTGCTCTCGCCGCGGGGAGTCCTCCCGCCCGCGGTCCGTCGTCGAATCTACTCCCCGGCCAGGCCCCCATGGACATCGCCGAGTGCGCCTCCGGGTCGCGCCCAGGGTCGTGCGGCCCGGAGCATGGCCGTGGCCGGGCAGCAACGGCCGCCCGGCCACGATCCCGCAGCGCCCGAGGGCGCGCGGGTCAGCGCTTGCTGTACTGCGGAGCTTTGCGAGCCTTCTTCAGACCAGCCTTCTTGCGCTCCGGAACGCGAGCGTCGCGGGTGAGCAGCCCGGCCTTTTTCAACGAGGGCCGGTTGAGCTCGGCGTCGACGCCGTTGAGCGCCCGTGCCACGCCGAGGCGGACCGCGCCGGCCTGCCCGGAGGGGCCTCCGCCATGCACGCGAACGAGGACGTCATAGGCGCCCTCGAGCTCGAGCACGCCGAAAGGCTCGTTGACGATCTGCTGGTGCACCTTGTTGGGGAAGTACGAGTCGAGCGAGCGACCGTTGATCTTCCACTCGCCGGTGCCGGGGACGATCCGGACCCGGGCGACGGCCTGCTTGCGGCGGCCGGTCGCGGCGCCTGGCGCGGAGGCCGAGGGCTTGCGCCCGGCCGCCCCCTCCGGGGTGACCGGGGTCTCGGTGGTGTACTCGGTGAGCTCGACGTCGTCGTCGAGGTCCACCGCGGTGTCGATGGTGTCAGCCACGATTCTCCTTGGAAGCGTTCGGTCTCAGCGGCCCGCGGGCGTCACTGAGCGACCTGCGAGATGACGAAGGGCACGGGCTTCTGGGCCTCGTGAGGATGGGTGCTGCCGGCATACACCTTGAGCTTGGACAGCTGCTGGCGGGCCAGCGAGTTCTTGGGGAGCATCCCCCGGACGGCCTTCTCGACGGCCTTGCGCGGGTCCTTGTCGAGCAGCTCGGTGTAGCTCGTCGAGCTGAGCCCGCCGGGGAAGCCCGAGTGCCGGTAGGCCCGCTTCTGCTCGGCCTTCTTCCCGGTGAGGACGACCTTGTCGGCGTTGATGATGATGACGAAGTCACCGGTGTCGACGTGCGGGGCGAAGGTCGGCTTGTGCTTGCCGCGCAGCAGCACGGCGGTCTGGGAGGCCAGCCGGCCGAGCACGACGTCGGTCGCGTCGATGACGTGCCACGTGCGAGCAACCTCGCCGGGCTTGGGGGTGTACGTGCGCACTATGAGTCGCTTTCGGTCTGTGGGATCCGTGGGCGTATGCCGGGCCAGGCACGGCGGCCTCAGGCACAACAGTCCTCAAGTCTACGGGACCGCAGCAGCCGCCCCAAATCGGTGCTGGCTCCAGGCATCCCCCGGCTGACCTGCGGTGATGCTACGTGACCCTGTTAAGCATGGATCTTGTGCAAATGAACTATGCATAACTACTGTGCATGTATGCCGCTCCCCGACGTCGTCCTCGCCGCCATCGCACACCCGTTGCGCTCCCGGCTCGTCACCGCCCTGCGGCATGGCGGTCCGAGCACCGCCACCGCCCTGGCCCGCGCCCTCGGCACCAACTCCGGCGCGACGAGCTACCACCTGCGCCGCCTCGAGGAGGTGGGCGCCGTCGCGGAGGTCGGCGGCGGGTCGGGGCGCGAGCGGGTCTGGGCAACCGTGGAGCTGCCGACCCCGCAAGAGGTCGGCGACAGCGTCGACTCCGCGGCCGCGCTGCAGTGGCTCGAGCGCGACTATGTCCAGCACGCCGCCGAGCAGACCGACCGGTGGCTCGACGCCTCCCCGCGCTGGCCGGCGGCCTGGCGCCGCGAGGCAGGCACCCGGGACGCGATGGTCCTCGTCACGGCCGACCAGCTCGGCGCGCTGCGCACCGAGCTGGCCGACCTGTTCGGTCGCTACCGCCGGGTGGGCCAGGGCAACCCCAACGCCAAACGGGTCGTCGTCTACACCACCGCCGTGCCACTGGAGTCGGCCGCCCCACAGACCCGGCGCTGAGGGCGGTCCCCTCAGCGCTGGACGAAGACCGCCACGGTCCGGGCCGGCACCGAGAGAGTGGCGGTTGTCGAGTTCCAGGACGAGGTCGCAACGACATCGGTCGACCCCTGGTGGACATCCGACAGGGCCAGGGTCGCACCGGTCAGGCCGGGGACGACCTGGTCGACCGCGTCGGGGCTGGCGTTGAAGACCACCACGACACCCTTGAGGGTCGGGTCGACATCCGGCCCGACCGTGTCGTCGATCCGCATGACGATGACGCCGGGGTGGGCATCGGCGGTCCCAGACACCGGGAAGGACACCTTCGCCTTGATCAGGTCCGCTGTCCCCAGCCGGAACAGCGGGGTGCTGAACCGCAGGCGCAGTAGGTCCTGGGCGCGGGCCGTCGCCGTGGCCACGTCGGCTGCGGTCGGCTTGAGGGCCGGGTCTGCGAGCAGCGGCGTCATGTAGAGCCACTTCGCGGCGTTGTCCGCCTGCGGGGGCAGGCCGTGGCCGAAGCCGTTGTCCACCCCGGTGGGGTCGAACCGGTTGAACCAGTCGCCACTGTTGTAGGAGTTGCGGTCCAGGCTCTTGCTCCGCAGCAGGTCGGCCCCCGCGTGCCACAGCATCGGGGTCTGGGCCAGCGCGGTGGTCGCGAGCGACACGGTGTTCATGCGCACCCGGTCTGCCATCGAGGTGGCCTGCGGCAGCTTGAAGGTCAGCGCGTCGAAGAGGGTCTCGTTGTCGTGGGCATCGACATAGGTGATGACCTCGGCGGGCTGGTCGGCATACCCGGCTGGCGAGCCGTTGTAGTCCACCTCGGTGCCGAGAACGACCGACCCGCTGGCCTGCGACGTGAACGAGAAGCTCCGCAGGTTGCCGGCCAGGCCCAGCCGGACCAGGTCCGTCTGGTGCTTGAGGTTGGCGAGCTGCTCCGCCTCGGTCCCGTTGGTGGCCGCCCCGTTCGGGTCGGTCGCCAGGCCGGAGCCGAAGCCCT
>RRZU011521575.1_pt1 | contig 18223 bp, 24 predicted proteins | sample 2165561 | NCBI WGS metagenome assembly RRZU01 (sample SAMN10456909, study PRJNA506462) | wastewater metagenome | isolation source: wastewater sludge | place: USA: Moscow, Idaho | reverse complement strand
GATAATCAGCATATTGGTCACGTTTGTAGTAATCGTCTACGCGTGCGTCAAACTGGATGATATCCCCTGGTTGAGCGTCAATACGTTGAAATTGTAAGGTTCTCTTAAACCATAGGTGGTCAGTGACTAATTCGTCACGTTTTCCATTTTCGTCTAAGAGATATACATCCCCGAGCAGTATTGTTTCATCTAAATCCTTATATGGACTAAAATTGTTGCTCGCAATCCCAAATCGAATAACTCTGCCTTCAAACCTGTGCCGGTCGTTTGAACCTATCTGTTGTAATTCTGTTCGCATCTGATTTCCTTTCCGCAAATGTGGCTCTATTTCATTAAAACTGTACTACCAATTATTCCAGATAGTACAGTCGAATTTATTGATTTGTGAAGAAATTCTTACGACCTTGTGTGTTGTCACCCATTAAAAGGTCTATTAAGGCATAAACTTCATCTTCATCATTGACTATTAGTCGTGTTAATTTTCGTGTTTTCTCTTCAAGAATGGTCTCTATTGCCTGTGCTTCTGACAATTCTCCCAATCCCTTGTTTCGCAATGTGTCAGCTATTTTTCCACGATATTTTTTCATCACTTCAGCTTGTTCAGCGTCACTATATGTATAAATATCTTTTTGGTTCTTGCCCTTCATTTCGTTAACAAACAATGGAGTGTCCAAGAAATACATATAGCCTTGTAAGATTAATTCAGGCATGTAATTCATAAAGAAGGTCAATAGAAGACATCGAATGTGGAGTCCATCCACGTCCTGGTCAGTTGCGATAATGATTTTACCATATCGCAATTTTGTAATATCAAAATTATCACCAAATCCACAACCTAATGTTGCTATGAGTGTAGATAATTCCAAATTATCTAATACCTTCTGAGATGTAGCCTTTTGAGAATTTAATACCTTACCTCTAAGTGGTAAAATTGCTTGATAGTTTGAATCCCTATTGGCTTTTAATGTTCCTGCTGCCGAATCACCCTCAACGATAAAGAGCTCAGCTTTTGGCCCAATATGTCGTGTCGCTGCCAATTTTGTTGACACCAACAATTTTGCAACGGACTCATCTTGTTTTACATCAGCCTGTTTTTCTTTTGCCTTTTCATACAATTCCTTAATTAGTGTATTAATCAAGTTTTGAATGACATTTATGTTTTTATCCAAATAGAATTGCGCATTATTAAACAAAATCTCTTCAGCAGCCGTTTTAGCCTCCAAAGATGCTAATTTATCTTTCGTCTGTGGTTGTAATACTGGTGAACTGTGTTTGAAATCAATTACAATATAGGCCTTCTTACTGATATTATGAGTTTTGATTAAACTCATAATATCTTCTGTGTTGAAGGTTTTCTTGATTAAAGCGATTTCTTTTTTGTTCTTAGAATCAATATCTGCCTGGAATTCTGTATAATAATGACGCAAAAGTTTAACTAGACCAGATAAAACACCATTAACATGGGTTCCACCTAATGAGTTATAAACACCATTTGTAAAGGCTTCTATTGCTGAACTGTCATTCTTTGGAAATCCGACAGCAATGTTAGCTTCCATACTTATGTGTTTGTTTAAGACTTCTTCCTCCGATGCCCCAGAAACAACAAATGGTTTTATTAACCACTCCACCTGTTTACCATCTTCATCTGTTGATAAATGGTCAACATAATCCAACAGCCCATTTTCGGAATGATAGACTGTGAATTCTTCGTCACCGTCTCGCTCATTTTTAAACATCATGGTCAAACCAGGGTTTAAATATGTGGTTTGGGTGAAGTAATGTTCCAAAATGCTGGCATCCACTTTGGTTGCTGTCATTACTGTTTTATCAGCTTTAAAGTGAATAAGGGTACCTGTCTCAGGTTTTTTCAGTTTCTCTTTGGGTAGATTACCGGTCTTGTCCAATTTTACAACAGGTTTGCCACCATCTTCAAATCGGTCATGGAATTTATAACCGTCTCTCCAAATGGTTACGTCATAAAACTCAGACATAAAGTTTGTCGCGGCAGAACCTGTACCATTCAAACCTGCAGAATATTGGTTACCGTTTTGACTTCTGTTTTGGTCAAACTTACCACCGGCACCAATACGTGTATAGGCTAAACGTTCTTGAATTTCACCTTTGGCTTCGGGTTTGGTACTCTTATATGGTGAGATTCCTCGACCGTAGTCTCGCACTGACACCGAATTATCACCATGTAATATTACTTCGATTGGTTTACTTTTGTCTGGATAGTTTGGATATTCATCTACAGCGTTATCTACACATTCTCGTACAATTGTTGCTAAACCTAATTTGTCATTGTCTCCGATATACATACCGGGACGCTGTCTGACCTTGTCTCGGTCTGACAGTAGTAAAATATCATCCGACATTTTTTTCTCCTTAAAATTGTATTGCTGATATTATTATATCAGCAATACACGTTTTTGTCAAGATTACTTTGTGAATCTTTCTAATGCGGCGATAGAATCATCTAAACTGGTAGGCTCGGCAACATAACCAGTTGTTTCTTTAAGTTCCATTGCTCGCACTTTTGATGTTGTGTCAACAAATGAATCAGATAAGTCAACCATCTCTGTTTTCATTTGTTTCATTTCACCATTGATGGCTTGTAAAGCTGTTGCCATTGCTTTAACATTGCTTTGTGTTGTGACAATTGCATTAACAATATCTGCCAAATATGCAGATTCATATTCAGAGATAATTGTCTTACCATCGTGTTGATTGTTCATAATTGCGGTAATACCTTGAATAGCCACGGTCAAATTGTCATCAATTTCTTTAACAGTATTGGTTGTTTGTTGTGTTTTAGCTTCAACCATAGTGATTTTATTTGACAAGCGTTGCTGTTCTTCAATAATCTTATCCAATTTTTCATTTATCGGTGATAAATTTTGAACTAAAGCGGAATCAATATCCGCTTTGTTCAACTGTTTTGTTTCGATAGATTCTTGGACATCTTTCAAGGTGTTCATTGTTTGCAGACTTGCTGTTAGCAAGGCTGATATCATTTCGTCAATTGTTTTGTTTGCCAAAATTTCTCACCTCTATTTAAAAAATCCAAAGAAGCCTTTTTTCTTCGGCTTTTCTTCAATTACTGGTTCTTCCACGGTTTCGACTTCCGGTTCATCGGCTTCATAGTCAACGTCTACAGTTACAGTTGTTTCTGTTTCTGTTGTTTCTGTTACTTCTTCTGGTCTGTCGTAACCTGTAGTCCATGTGTCTGTCACTTCTGCTTCTAGTCCGTCTGTGATTGGTTCTTCCCAATCGTTAAACATCTTAAGAATCTCATCATGTGATGATAAGCTTGGTTTTAGTTTTATTGTTGATACTTGACTTTCGATGTGTGTTACACGAGTCAAAAGGTTGCTAACTTGATTGTTCAAAGTAACTAAACCTTCTTGATACGTGCGAGCGGTTGAAACCGTATTTGCTGTCGCTAATTCAAGAATCTGTACTTGTTTATATAAGGCGTCATAGTTTTCTTCGGATTTAGTTCTATAAATAGAAACATTAGATGCTAAAACAGAAAGTGACTCATTGATTTTGTCCAATTCTGTTTTGTAATCAATTCGTTTTAGCTTATCATCAATCTGTTTGAGACTTGAACTGATGTCTGCCATATGTTTCTTCTTAGCTTCAGTTGTTGTGTTAATATCTGAAACAATTTGATTTTTTGATTCTTCAACAGTCTCACTTAGTTCAACTACTGTTTTTCTGATTTCATCAATTGTCAAACTGTTCTTGGTGTCCATGTCAAGCATTTCGTCAATAACTAGTTCCACATGACCCAATGATTTGTTTGACTCTTGTTGGTTTTGACACAAGGTATCAATTGTTTCTTTGTTCTGTTTTACTATTTCTAGTGTTGAAACATTGTCTTTAGCTTGGCGTACGGTTGTAACGCCTAATGTGTCAACTTTGGCATTCAAAATATCTAAGGTCTGACTATTCTTAAGTACGACCGTTGCGGCTGTCTTCAATGCTCTTTCGTCATTTTGAATTAATGACAGTTCTTCTTGTGTAAAGTTTTCGGTCATTTTATCCCCCTTATTTTGTTGCTTCAGTTTGTTCTGTTTGTTCAGTTTGTTCTGTTTGTTCAGTTTGTTCGAGTGTTGCGTTTAATTCTGCTAATTCATCAGCAAATGTTGCTTGACTCACCATTACCACGTCGTCTGATGCCACTACAGCTTCCAATTTTGTTTCAATTGAGTTTGCTCGAGCAATAGCCAATTTAATGTCGGTTTGAATTTCTTCATTTTGTTCATTCAATTCTGACATGAATTTTGTCACATTAGTGATTTCGTCTGATACTTTAAGTAATCGTTCAATCAACACATTGTGTCGTGCTTCATTCTCATCGTTGGTCTTAATCAACGCTTCATTTGTGTCTGAAATACGTTCTTCAATTTTTGTGAAGTCTTCCGTGTAGTTGATTGTCTTGATAGCATCAAACACAGAAAGCATTGTTTCATTTAATGTTTCAATGCCCGCGACATACGCTTCGTTGTTTTCATTAACAACATTCACAATGTCTTCTTTTACTGTATCTTGTTGGTTTGATACCATTAACACTGACTCAGCCAATGTTTCTACGGAGTTTTGTGATTGTGCAATTGATGTCTTGAGATTGTCTACCTTCTCGCTGACAACGGTTAGCTCCGTTTGAAGTTGTTCTTGATTTTCAAGACCAACCAAAAGCGCTTCTTTATTGTGTTTCACATTATCTGAAATTTCACCTGTGAGTTCACTTAATTTGATTGCCGTTTTACCCAACTGGTTGGTGTTTTTGTCTAATTCTTGTAGTTGGGTAACTTCGCTAATAAGCGTTTCTGAAATAAGTTTTGCGTATTCGTGAGTGTCTGCGATTTGTTGTTTAAAATTTGCCATTTTTGAAAATTCTCCAGTTTTGAAAATATAGTGAAAAAGTTAGTTAGTTGAGCCAAATCCGCCGGTTCGTGTTCCTTCGGCGAAATCGTCGTCTGTCTTTAAAAATTTTGAAAATACGGCTTGCATTATACGTTCTCCACGTGTAATGGTGACATCTTTATCTGTGATGTTCATCACTTGACCCATGATATGACCTTCATTATCTGGGTTGTTATAATAGTCGCTGTCAATTACACCTACAGAGTTTATCAAGATAATGCCTTTTTTACGGGGATTACTCGACCTATCGTATAGATACAAAACTTCATCTTCAGCCATATAGGCTTTAAGACCTGTTGGAATTAGTTTAATCTCTCCAGGCTTAACTGTTACATCGGCTTGTGCTTTGATGTCATAGCCGGCAGCATTCGCTGTTTCTCGGCGGGGTAAGAGACTGACATCTGTCTCTGTGGAAATTAATTGAAAACCTCTCATGTTTACAACCTTTCTGTACTTGTTCATTTATGAAGTGGTTTGGGCAAAGCCCAATAAAAGCGGCATGTATATGCCGCGGTCATTGGATTGCTAACCAATTATGAACTATATGTATTAATATGACTGGTCGTATATCGCATTCCGTTTTATCATACAAATAATTGAAGGCAATAGACCCAATCAAATAAAATATAAACTGTGATGATGTTTGTGGTAAATGAAGAAGAGTGAAAATCAATACACTAAGAGTAAAAGCTACTGGTTTTGGTAGTTTTTTCAATAACCAATCGCGGTATAACCCTTGACGGAATATCAATTCTTCCATAATTGGCCCAAATATTGTTAGTGAATAGATTTGTCCAATATTTTTAACCTCTACTGTTTTGGGTGTTTCAAACAGATATACAAGTGAATACCCTAAAACTATGAGTAGTAAACTTATAAATAAGGAGCTGTACCAATTTTTCTTGGGTTTGTACACCAACATATCCAAACCACTAAGCGATTTGTTCGGTGTCCATATTTCATACTCTAAATCTTGACTTAGGAATAAGTAAGATATAACAAAGGTAAGTGGGATGACTGACCATATCCAGGGATATGTCTCCATAGTGTCTTGAGTGTAAAACATGAAGATTGTTAAAAGTATTAATTTCAACAAAATGTGTTTATTTAAAAACTCATATATCTCTGTCATGTTTCCTCCGGCCTTATTGCTACGTCTAATTCTTCCATGAGTCGACTTTGACTATCTTCTTTTATATCAAGTCTGTCAATTATTTCTTCATCTATTGTTCCCTCAGCAACAATATGAATCACCGTTACTGTATTTTCTTGACCACTTCGGTGTAGTCGCTTATTGGCTTGTCGATATTGTTCATTTGACCAAGTTGTTGTCAACCACACAATTGTGTGTCCACCATCTTGTAGGTTCAAACCATGACCAGCTGATGCTGGATGGGCTACAAGTACGGGTATTTCACCCTTGTTCCATCTTCTTATCACATCTTGGAAATCCGGTCTGTGGGGGTCTAAGTGTTCATATTCTATGTATTTACCAAGTCTCTCTAATTCACTCTTGAAATAGAAAAACACCAAAATGGGGCTGGTTGCGGTATCTACAATTTCCTTGAGTGCTTGTAATTTTACATCATGAAACTCGGTAAAGGGAACTCGACCCTCTTTTTTGGCTTGTTTCTGTTTCTTAGCTTTTTCTTCATCGGTGCTCAAAATATTATCATATATGGCTCCAGAGGAAAGTTGGGCTAATTTACTGGTCAACACCCCGATATTAGCAAAGGCAAATTCGTCTCCCTCTTCGGTTGTATATTCAACATGATAGCGGTTGTCTTGTGCAGCTAAATGCCTTCGTATCTTGGTGTCCATATCTTTATAGATTTTTTGAGCCTTGGACGGCATTTTCACATAACGGTTATCATATATAATATCTGGTAAATCAACCAAACCCTTACTTTGCATTGATATTACCGAGTGTTTCATTTTGTTGTATATATCATACTCAGCGTTTGGTTTTAATTTCCATTTGTAGACTGTTCCATCACGAGCTATAACATCAGGTTCGAAGAAGGTGTCTCTGTAATAAAAGAAATTACTACCAAAATATCGTTGGTTTTTCGGGTCGATAATCATTAATTGACTCCAAATATCTAAAAGGTTGTTTGGTGCCGGTGTCCCGGTCAATCCAATTGCATACTCAATATTTTTACCAACTTCTAACATTTGTTTAAAACGTTTAGCTGTTGCTGATTTAAACATTGACAGTTCATCAATAACAAACATAGAGAATGGTTTTGGTTTGTCTTTAAAATAAGCTTCGATACTTGGTAACTGTTGTGGGTTAGTCGTTACAATCGTCACCTTTTCTAAGGGTTTAGATATTCTTTCAAACAGGGCTTCCCTTTTCTTAGGTGTTAATTGAATGTTTATCTCCACATCGAAATCATATCCCCATTTTTCGGCCTCTCTTGACCATGTGTCTAAGGCAACTGTGATTGGGGCAATAATCAAAATAGGTTTGGTTTTATCAATTTTGTTAGTTTCTACTAATTTGTTTATCGTGGCCAGGGTTGCTAAGGTTTTACCCAGTCCCATGTCCACAAATAATCCAGCTCGCTTTTGCTCGATTACAAAATCAACCATCTGTTGTTGATATTGTCTTAATTTAGCACCATTGGGTGTTCTTATTAACTCGTCTTCATTATAAACTTTCACATCAACGGTTGGATTCATTAGTTGTTCGTACTGGCGTCTTAAGACTTCTTGGTCTGATGATTGAACCATTTTAATGACATCCGCATCTTTTATGGGTTTGTCTCCTACAATGACATGGACGGGCTTTTTTAAGGATAGGGCTACTAACAATTGTAGCATGTTCAAATCTCTAATGTCTTTATAAACCAATAACCAGTCATCCGACCGTTGAGCGATTTCTATCATTAATGCTATTTGTTTGATTATGGGGTCAGAGATATTCATTTTCACTTGTTTAGGTTCGACAATAATATCTGTTGAACCCCATACCTTGTTTGCTTCACCAATTTTTAAAAAGCGATGAGGAATACCCAATTTATAATTAGATATAACCTCATTGCTGTGTTGTGTACCATATTTTATAAGAGGTATGGAAATCTCATTAAACGGTGGTACTATCATAACACCTGTTGTCATTACTCACCACTTTCTACGGTAAAATCACTGAATCGGGCACCAACAAAAGTTGCTAGGGTTTGTGCGTCCATTTTTACGGTGTTTCCATATTCTCCAATGTTTGAAACTAAGAAATCATCCGATAGGGTGTCATCGAAATATATAAGGTGTTCACTTGTTAAAGAGATTGGGATAGGGCCATTGGCACCATGTGGGTATCCAGTTTCTTTCTCCACATCTTCGACTAATCGTGCTTTCTTTTCACCGAAGGTTCTCTTGAACTTCCGATAATCTATACGTTTGTTTATGGGTATGCAGATGATATAAACATTATAAGCACCCTTCAAGACTAAACACTTTATGATGTTTTCATCTTTGATACCTTCGGGTCGTTCCCCACCCATTACATTGAATTTTATGTGTTTGAATTCGACATGTTCACTTCTTAAGATATCCAGTATTTGTTCAGGAGTGTACATTTTATCACCTCACATTCCATAGTTCCATTTGTATTTGTCTTCATTATTCTTTAAGGGTTTAAATGACAAGCGGTGTATTGGAGTTATTCCTAATTCTTCGATAGCCTTAATATGTTTGGGTGTCCCATAGCCGGAGTTGGTTTCAAATCCATAGCCAGGATAAATTTTACTATATTCATCCATCATAGTATCTCTTACCAATTTTGCAACCAATGATGCTGCAGCTATTGATAAAGATGTGGAATCACCTTTAACTTGAGTTTTTTGTTCTATCTCAGTGTCCAAGAGTTGCTTATCATCACCATCAATTAACAAGAGGTCTGGTTTGGTTTGAAGTTGGTTTACAGCAATCAGCATCGCTTCTTTATCCGCTTCCAATATGTTGATTTGGTCAATTCGTCCAGAGTCAACTACACCAACTCGTACTTCAATTGCTGTTTCAAAAATCTTATCAACTAACTCTCGGTGTTTCTTTTTGGCAATTTTCTTGCTATCAGTAACACCTTCAATGTTGACCCCTTTTGGTAGAATGACTGCTGCGGCCACCACTGGTCCAGCTAAGGGCCCTCGACCAACCTCATCCAAACCTACTATTATTTCATAGTCTTCGTGTATTTTGTTATCATATTCTAATAATGTCATTAGGCCCTCACTATGAAATATTCGGAATGGTCGTCAATGTCATATGAATATTTGGAAATTAGTGATTGATATTTATCTAACAATCTGCTTGGTAAATATTCCAAACCTTCACCTTCAATTTGCTTATTCACAACGGTGACAACATACTCATCAATCTCATCAGTAAAGAGTTCATAGATGCTAGCCCCACCAGCGATAATTACTTCACCATCTGTTTTTCCAGCGTCTTTTAATTCTCTGTTGATGATATGAACATCAAATTTATTATGTGCCACATGAACATTGTCAGCGTCAGGTACAAAAGCCTTGTTTTTGGTTAAGACTATTACTTGTCGTCCAGGAAGGTTGTTTGGAATTGATTCATAGGTCTTTCGTCCAACAACTACCGTTTTTCCTAATGTTTCATTTTTGAAATGTTTCAATTCACTTGGAATATGCCATGGTAGCTTGCCATTTTGTCCAATTACGTCATTGGTGCTTTGCGCCCAAATTGCTTTAACCATTGTACACCTCAATTTCTATCTTTAAGCAATATTTCTTATCACCACTTAATCCACCATATTTAAAGGATACAACTTTGATAACATCATTATTGTCATCCGTCCATAATCCGGCATCTGTAATGCCGTCTAATAGAGCTTTAACAGTTGGATACCAGTTCGGGGCATCCATTCGTCTTTTTGTTGGTGCATATACTGTTATTGTCACCGTACAGGGATTATTTGGTGAAAATCGTTCTTTTATCCCAGCGTCTAAAGCTGTCGTTTCACCCAATTCTCGCAAATATTTGGTTATTTGAGATTTTACAATGGGGTGAAATCTGTCATTAGATGAAATCATTTGATTGCCCTTTTTCAAGGATGCATTCTTTGATTTCCTGTTTAAAATAAATGTATATTCATAACTCATATATCTATTATATCATAAGAAAGAAAATTAGTCAAGACCTCAATAGGGGGTTGACTTTTGCGAAAATAATGGTATAATATAATTAAGAAAAGAAATAAAAAGGAAGATTAATATGTTTACAACTGTTAAAAATGATTTAAAAAAATATCTTGGTAAAGAAGTTAAAATTACTAAATTGGTCACCCATCAGGGTTCTGAACCTTTCTATAATTCATGTGTTGGAGTTATAGAAGAATTTGAACATGTTTACTTTATTGTCCGTAGAACTGACCTAACCGATAATGGTAGACCATTGTATATCACTTTTAAATATGCTGATTTTCTTATGAAAGAGTATGAAATTAAAGAAGTTTAGGAATCTAAGTGTCTTACAGAAGCTTAGAATTCTAGGCTTTTTTTCATTAGAAAAAGATAGGTTGTTCCTATCTCATTTCCTCTAATTTCTGTTTTAATTCCCTTTGTTTGCTTTCATAGGTCAGACTTGCGGCCATGCGTGCTGTTAGGTCTAATTGACTAACAGCTGTGGCTATCGCATTCATTTCCTTGGTTATTTCAAGAATATCTTGAAATTTTGGATTGTCATGAATCAACATTTCAAGTTTTAATTCTTCCTCAATTATTTTTTCGGAATGGTACAAAGAAAGGGTTGTTAGATTCTTCAGATGCTTTTTTATCTTTTTCTTTCATGATTCTATCCTTTTCTTTATTATTTCAACTATGCGTTCTAAGTCTGCTGGTGTCCCCCTTAACTCAAAATCTGCCAGCATTGGTTTTCCAAATTCTTCACTATATTGCTTTGCGGTTAAACAATATTGGTGATTAAAATTCTTATTTCCTGAACCAACAATACCTATTAAATATTGGTCAGTATCTTGGGTTCTTAAATACTCTCTCAATGGAGTTGTTAAGATTTCAACATCTCCATTATCAATTCCATTACCACCTTCTAGATATGTTGGTATGAAAACAACAGTTTTTGAATCAAGGTCATGATAATCATTATCCTTTACCATTTGTTTCATGTCCATAATTTTCAAATCGTATTCAGATGATAATGGTTTTGATATCCGGTCTATGAAATTTTTTGTATTACCACTTAGTGATATATACAATAAGGTTAATTTTTCCATATTACTTCTACATTTCTGTGTTATCTCACCTTTTTCAAACCTATTTTCGTTCATATCTATCCAATTGTGTATCAATCCATGAAATTATTTCCTGAATTTGATTCTCAGATAACATAAACCATTCTAAATTTGAATTGTATGACCTATACCTCTTATGTAAGGCTTGCTCTATTTGATAGGCGTAATCGGTTTCTCTTTTGTATAATAATTTTATACCTGTGGGTGATGCCGTGCTGAGACTTTTTATACGCTGATTTATATCATCTGTATAACCTATTTTGGTATACTCGGGGATTTTGTCATGCTGTAATAAATATATTACTCGCATTATTTTGATACATCAATCCATAATTTATGATTCATGGCGGATACAAATCCCGTATATTTTACAAGCGTTTTATTGAAAAGTTCATCATCTGCTATGGTTAAAATATGACTCAGGTCTTTTCGTTCGAAATTCTCATCATTTTTGGGAATTTTTACAGCTTTGACGATTTGAACGTTTTTAATGTCTGTTAAACCGTACTCCATATATTTGGAGAATTTACCTTCATGTTCATACTCTTCAATGGTTGCATCAAACTCAATCACATCATTATATACCAGAGTTCCAGCTTTGACCAATTCCCGGTTATATTTAATCCAGGCATGGTCTGTTAAGACCTTTCGTCCACCTTTACGCTTGACTTGTGCTAAAAGAATTGTAGGATTTCCGTTTTCATCTTTACCAGGTCTTTGAACCACTGCTCGATAAGTTGCTGATTCTTTTACGGATTTAGACTGTTTGGCTAAGGATTCTCTACGATGTTCTTTTCTTCGTTTGGTTTCACTAACAATGATTGACACAATTTCATCAACACTTGTTGATATGTCTTCATTTTTTACTACTTGTACTCTGTCTGGATTTTCAATAGCTATTTGTTGATAGCCAGCATATACTTTTTTAGCAAAGGCTTTATTGGTGTCAAATTTGTCTACATCATCTTGACGTTCTTTGCGTCTTTTTTCTGCGGTTTTTAAATTAACATCAACCAAAATGGTCTTATGTGGTAAGTTGTTACCAACAGCTAAACGGTTCAAGGTTTGAATTGTGTTTAAATCGATACCATTACCATAACCTTGATAGGCTACTGTTGAATCAATATAACGGTCAATCAGTACTACGTCATAATTTTTCATGGCAGGTGTTATAACATTGTTTACCATGTCTGCTCGACTGGCCATAAACATTAAAACTTCTGTCATTTGTGCGCGTGGAATTTCTGATTTAAGTAGTTTTCTCAACTCTAACCCCATAAGGGTTGTACCGGGTTCTTGTAAAACTATGGTTGTTAATCCTAGTTTGTTAAGTTCTTCTGATACTAGTTGAATTAAGGTTGACTTACCAGAACCATCAATTCCTTCAAAACTAATCAGCTTTGATTTTACCATTTAGTGAGCCCTCCTTTAGATTCCATTTTTTAAATTTCTCATACAATGTCTTCTCCTACAATGTCTTATATTCTTCAGTTTTAATTTAACATTATAAACCAATCCTTGGTCATAAGTAAAGGTGAATGATTTAACGCTCGATAGAGGGAAAAGTGTGTAAAATTCGTGATTGAAAATTTTATTACTATCAAGTGTATAGTGTAAAGTATTAGATTTTGTGGTTTTAATTCGAACATAATATTCAGTGTTAATGGTTTCTTGTTTACCAGTAAGTTCAAAATTTATTTCCACAGGAATTTTAATAGAAATTTTAGGTTTATAGTTCTTTTTGGCTATAACAATATCAGAACCATTGAATATTTTATTATACGTTTCATATTTTTTTGGAACTTCACCCTCGTATGAGATTGTGTAGGTGTATACCCCTTCAACCTCTGTTACGTGAGTTTTTTTGTTCAGTTTTGCTATAACTTCTTCGTCATATATGACATAAACAAAAGGTTCTGTCACATATTCTTCAAAATCTTTAACATATTCTTCAAAATCTTTATATGCCTCTGTCACAACAGGCTTGAAAAGGTTGTTTAACATTTTTTACTCCGCATCACTCAAATTAAATTTAATAATTGTTCCGTCTGGGAAAGCAGAACCATCAATTCCTTCAAAACTAATCAGCTTTGATTTTACCATCTAGTGAGCCCTCCTTTAGATTCCATTTTTTAAATTTCTCATACAATGTCTTATATTCTTCAGTTTTATGTTCTAAGTTTTCTTCATATTGTTTGGGTTTATATTCAACATAGCCAGGATAGGCTTTAGGGTATTGTCTTAAAAAGCTCTTAACATCCGTGCTTCCTGTATATCGAGCAAAATCTTCTACAACGTCTACAACTTTTTGGTCAAAATACGTTAAGTCTGTATCTGTTTCAATATATAAACCACTATGATTTATCGTTGCTTTAATATCAATATCATATGGTTGTAACGGGATTTGTTTCAACCATTCTTCTTGATATTCCAACTCCTTGCTAATCACTTTGTTTTTGTCTAGCTTATATTCCAAGGGAACAACAATCTGTTCTACTACTTTATTATTAACGTATGCGTTTAATTGCTTACGTGTGTTTAATTTAACATGGTAAACAAAGCCTTGGTCATAGGTAAAGGTAAAAGATTCTATACTAGATTGTGGGAAAACTGTGTAAAATTCTTGATTGAAAATTTTAGTACTATCAAGTGTATAGTGTAAAGTATTAGATTTTGTGGTTTTAATTCGAACATAATATTCAGTGTTAATGGTTTCTTGTTTACCATTAAGTTCAAAATTTATTTCCACAGGAATTTTAATAGAAATTTTAGGTTTATAGTTCTTTTTGGTTATAACTATATCAGAACCATTGAATATTTTATTATACGTTTCATATTCTTTTGGAACTTCACCCTCGTATGTGATTGTGTAGGTGTATACCCCTTCAACCTCTGTTACGTGAGTTTTTTTGTTCAGTTTTGCTATAACTTCTTCGTTATATATGACATAAACAAAAGGTTCTGTCACATATTCTTCAAAATCTTTATATGCCTCTGTCACAACAGGCTTGAAAAGGTTGTTTAACATTTTTTACTCCGCGTCACTTAAATTAAATTTGATAATTGTTCCGTCTGGGAAAGCATTCAATTTTGTGGCAAAGTCTTCATCCTTACTGTTTTTTGGTTTGATTTCGATATCTACCAAATAGCCTGAGTCTCTTAAATCTTCGTATAAGCCCAACAACTCATTTGCATTCTTAGATTTAACGTCTGGTGTTACCTTATAAGTTGTATCATCTGGAGCGAACCAACTTGTTTCACGATTAATATCTACGGTTGAATCTTCATCAATCTTCAATTGAACATCTACACGATATTTGTAAAAACCATGTTGCTCGATTTTTTCACATAATTCTACAATTTTTTCATGGGTTCCTGAGTTTGATTTCTCTAAAAACTTCAACTTGGCAACATATTCAATTCCTAGATTATCCAAATCATTTGCGATTTCAAATGGTGTCTTATCTTCAACTTCTCCTGAATCATAAGCGACAGATACCTTATATCCTGAGCGTTCATAACCCTCGTATAAATTAAGCACTTGGTCTAATTCTTGGTCAAAAATTGTTTCTTTATGTGTTGATGTTTTTAATTTTTCATTTTCTTGTGTGTCTTCTTTTGGAAATGTTGTGATTACTGTGTATGTCATAGTTTCTCCTTTTAATAGACTTAGTCTATTAGGCTTGTCGGTAGACAAGCAATTGAATTTCTTTATTGATGGCTGGTGTTATGGTTCGCCTTCCACCACCGTCAATACGTCTAATATTGAAATTGTTATCAAAAGTGACAAGTAATTCTTCATTATTAACGTCTACTAGTAGTTGATTGTTTGTTGCATTTTTCAATTTTACCAATAGTTTTCCCCCTTTCAAGTGAAATAGGGGACAACCCCTACTTCACAAATTTTCTTAATGCTTTTATTGTTTCTTGTACCGTTTCTACTAACGCCAATTCATAATCGTCTACAGCTTCCATACCTAATTCTCGTGCATGTTTGTACTTACGCTCACGGTGGTCCCAACGACCGTTTGGGTTTCCGATAAAAATCGTATTATTAATTGAATCCCATGTTGGTGTGCGTCCCATCATCTTTTCCAAATAGGGATAAAATGATTCTGGTACAAGGTCTCCACATAATTTTGTGATTGCTTCATATTCTGACTCATATTGTCGCACGATTTCTTCAGCTTCAAACAAACCCAAATCACTCATATGGGCTTTAATTACTTTGTCGTCTGCTACTTTGATGAAATCTATATCATAATTTTGCAATGCATAGATTGCTTCATTTCTTGGTGTTTTTTCACTCATACGTGATAGCGTCCCCTAACTGTTTATCTATTTTGGATATCTCTTCTGCGAAAGTGTCTCTCACTGGGAATGTACGATTTTCTTTAATTTCCGTTCGCCTTCGAACGGTCTCTAACGGTAGTTCAAAGTGGAAATGTATTACTCCACTATCGTACACCGTGAACTCTCGATTATCCTGAGAATATGTAACTCTATTGTCATATTCCGTCTTTTGATAATTAGTAGCCTCTAAACGGTTTGCTAAAAGTTCTTTTTTCTCAGCAGACACATACTTGTGTTTATCCAAACCATCAGAAACACTCAAACCATCCCGGTCTAAGGTCGCTTTAATGTTTTCAATATCTTCATCAGCCAAGGTTCCATATTTATGTGCGGTGTGATGCGGTTTAATTGGGATTTTTCTAACAGAATCGATTTCCGCAAAGGTTTGAAGATTCGGTCTTTTTGGGTTTTGTGGTGTCATTGAATTGTCTTTTACATGATATTGATAGAATTCATCATGAAGAGAACCAACTGATGTAGTCAGTGGAATATAAATCAATTCTGTTTCTGTGACATCCACAACCATTACTGGTCTCCATTTTCCACGTCTACCGCGAGAATCTGTCACATATTCTCCTCGAACACTCAAAGGATTATGTCCGTTGTAGTATTCGGGTGTGTTTTCTTCGAATGGGGCTAAGATGTTGATTACATCACCAAAGCTCATATCTTGATAGTTTGTTTTGTCTCCGTATGCCATTGTTTCACCTTATCTACGAGAGAACCTTTCTACTCGCCTTTTCTTTGTCAGCTAGTCTATATTTATATCTTCTTTTGTTTTGTCAAATCTAAATGATTTGAATACCGGGAATCTCAATGATTTTCCACCATTTTGATTTTCACTCACTTCGAAATATTGTATCTCAACAATCTTTCCCAAATAAAAATCTTGATTTTTCCAAATTTCTTCTCTTAGTTCTTCACTTAAGCCAGAGCCAACATCCACCGTGTTGTCTCCGAATTGAACAACAATAGATTGCAATCCACCCTTGAATTTGCCGTCAATGGCTTCTTTAAAACCAATAAGCTCTAAATCAGCAGTATGCATTTTCTTAACCTTTAACAGGTTCGGTGTGCGTTTCGTTTCATATTTACCATTTTGATAGTTTAACATCACACCTTCCCAACCATTATTGGTTGCAGTTTCCGACCAATCTTTGATTTGGTCTTTGGTTATAATGTCTAGAACTTCTACAATCTTAACTAAATCAACTCCGGTTAATGTGTCTAAGGCTTTTCGTCTGTTTTCATAGGTTTGCTTCGATTGACCATCGAACATGAATTCATTATAGGTTAAAAGGTCGAAAATGTTATATTCAATATCTTTTTTTGAACCTTTTTTACGCAAGGCTTTTGATGTTTGTCTGAATAGTTCATCACTTGTTAAGTTATCATGGTTTACTAATAATAATTCACCATCCAAAACAAGGTTGCTTAACTTATTCTTTGTTACAAACTCATTAACCTTTTCATGTAATTCTTCCAAACCTTCAATTTCTTGACCTTTTCGGGTATAGGTTTTGATTTTGTCGGTAACAACCGTAACAGCTCTATAACCATCTAGTTTTTGGGTTACATAAAACTTATCAGTATCTTCATACCTGTCGATTTGTTTTTTATCCATTCCAATCTCTTTATCGTATGGAAAGGCTAACTGTACATTGAAAACCGGTACTAGATATTCACCAAATGCTTTATTGACTGTTTTTGCTGATACACCCAATTTCAAATTTTTTGAAAATACATCTTCAAAGATTGGGTCATGCTTGTCGACAAAGGTTTTTACTCGAGCAACTACCGAATCTTTTCCAGTGTTGTTTTCGACTACAAAATCTAACAAGGTTAATAAATCATCGTTATCTTCTGTTAGTTCTAGTTCTTTTTGTATTTTCTTGGTTGATATACCTGTTGTTTTGAAATCATTGGTCAGGAACTCAATTACGTCTCTGAATCCGGGTGTCTCTTTATGTTTTTTGAGAATATCTTGTTTTTTATTGGTTGATGTTTCTGAAATCAATTCATTTAGAGCTTCAATTAACTCATTATACATATCTCACCTCGTAATTGTTCACAATTGCACCTGGTCGAGCTGGGAAAACTAAGGTAGCTGATAACATGTTTGGTACATACATAATTGAAACAGTTGTTTCATGGGTAGCTGTTTTATCCAAAAATGTAAATCGACTAACATTGTCGTTTACTTTTGTTACGCTGTTTTCCAAGAATTCAGGATTTGACAAATTATCTACAAGCGTAGAAAGTGCTTCGGTAATAATTGGTCGTACTTGATTCAATTCTTGTTGGGACAAGGTTGGTTTTTGTGAGTTTGATTTGTGAAATAGAACCACATTATCAGCAACAGAGTTTGCTGCTTCTAACATATCTTCAATATCTGACAAATCCAACATTACTTGTGAGTATTGGATGTCTGGAGTACGAGAAATTTCTTCTCCAAATTCATTCATTAATACAATATCTCGTGATACACGAATATTCATATTTAGATTTGCAATAACATTATAATCATATGGTGTTGACATTTATATTTTCTCCGATTTATACTTGATTAAAAAATCAGTACATAGAATTCACGAATTATTAGGGGTGACCGCGAAGCGGTCAGTCGGGGAAGTATTCACGAAGTGAATGCTCCCCGTT
>RRZU013477408.1_pt1 | contig 18225 bp, 14 predicted proteins | sample 2165561 | NCBI WGS metagenome assembly RRZU01 (sample SAMN10456909, study PRJNA506462) | wastewater metagenome | isolation source: wastewater sludge | place: USA: Moscow, Idaho | reverse complement strand
GATGCGTCGATGCCGATCACGTCCTCGATGTTTTCCTTGACGCGCTCGGGCTCGGCCGCGGGCAGGTCGATCTTGTTCAGGACCGGGACGATCTCATGCCCCGCGTCGATGGCCTGATAGACGTTGGCCAGCGTCTGCGCCCCGACGCCCTGGCTGGCATCGACGACCAGAAGCGAGCCTTCGACGGCGCGCATCGAGCGGCTGACCTCATAGGCGAAGTCCACGTGGCCGGGCGTGTCGATCAGGTTCAGCACGTAATGGCGACCGTCCTTGGCCGGATAATCGATCCGGACGGTGTTGGCCTTGATAGTGATGCCCCGCTCGCGCTCGATATCCATGCTGTCGAGAAGCTGGGCTTTCATGTCGCGCTCGGCGACAGTGCCCGTCATCTGGATCAGACGATCGGCCAGAGTGGATTTGCCGTGGTCGATATGGGCCACGATCGAGAAATTGCGGATGAGATCAAGGTCGGTCATGGCCGGGCTATACAGGGGCTTTGGCGTTGCGGGAAGGGGGTTCGATACGGGCGTGCGATCACGTCACCGGACGGGGGTGAAACCAGCGGCGCGCAGCTGGCGGCGGCGCAGCGCGGCCTCGCGCCACATGGTATAGCAGCCCGAGGCGACGATGGTGCCCGCGCCCAGCATGGTCAGCAGGTCGGGACGCTCGCCAAAGACGGCAAAGGCCAGCATCAGCGCGAAAACCAGTCGCACATAGCGATAGGGCGCAAGGGCCGAGGCCTCGGCCAGACGGGTGGCGGTGACCAGCAGCGCATAGCCGCCGACACCCACCGCCATGCAGGCGATGAACAGCCCCCATTGCCGCAGGTCGGGCATGACAAAGGACTGCCCCAGCATCCAGCCCATCAGCACCGAGGCGATCAGGATGGCAAGAAATGCCAGCGCCGCCAACTGGTCGGAATAGATGCGGGCAGGAATGCGGCGGGTGGCGATGTCGCGCGCCGACAGCCCGACCACCGCCAGCACCGCCATCAGCGAGACCGGCTGGAACCCGGCCAGACCGGGACGGATGACCAGCAGAACGCCCAGAAAGCCCACGATGATTGCACTCCAGCGGCGCCAGCCGACCGGCTCGCCCAGAAACAGCGCGGCACCCAGCACGATGGCCAGGGGCAGCGCCTGCATGATCGCCGAGGTCGATGACAGGTCGCTGAGCGCCAGCGCCACCACGATCCCGATTGACCCCACGACCTCGGCCAGACTGCGAAACAGCACCAGCGGATTGAGCAGATCGCGGGTCAGAAAGCGCCCGCCCTTGAGCCTCAGCATGACGCCAAAGGCCAGAAAGCCCAAAAGGCCGATCATGCCCAGCACTTCGGCATAGGGCAGTTCGGCGGCCAGAAGCTTGATGAACATGTCCTCGAACGCGAAAAGCACCATCGAGACGACCATCAGGATCGCGCCACGGAAATTTTCGGTGACCATTGGCCGGATATCCTGCGGTTGGGGGGAATTGCGCCGGGCGCGGTATGGCGCAATCATAGGCGGGTTGCCAGCCAGACGAAAGGACAGGCGATGAAATTTCACGTTGAAGACATGAGCTGCGGCCATTGCACCGCCGCCATTGAAAAAGCCGTGACCGAGGCGGGCGGTCGCGCGGTGACCGACCTTGCCAGCCACAGCGTCACCGTCGAAGGGCTGGAGGCCGCCCGTGCCGAGCAGGTGATTCGGGACGCCGGCTATACGCCGCGCCCCGCGTAGCGACCCAAGGGCGGCATATCTTGCGGCGAGATCCCGCCGCGCCGCGATCCATGGTCACCAGCCCGTGATTGAGCCGTGAGAGAGGTTCTGTTAACCTTCCTTGGATAAACGGACGGCTCAAAGAGGGTGCGCAGCCCCGGCCGCCGGGCAAGATCCGAGGAGACAGACATGATCAACCGCTTTCTTATCGCCGCTGCCGCGGTGGTCCTGACTACGCCGCTAGCCGTTGCCGGCCCTGTCGATTCCGCCTGCATGCGGTCCGATCGCAGCGCCAGCAGCCGCCAGCTTTGCGGCTGCATCCAGCAGGTCGCCGACATGACGCTGTCGCGTTCCGACCAGCGCCGCGCGGCAAAATTCTTTGGCGATGCCGAACGCGCGCAGGAGGTGCGCATGTCGAAAAGCGATTCCGACAACGCCTTCTGGGCGCGCTACAAGAACTTTGCCACCACCGCCGAAGCCTATTGCGCGAACTGAGCCCTGATGCGGATTGCGGTGCTGACCGGGGCGGGTATCTCGGCTGAGAGCGGAATCAGGACGTTCCGCGCCACGGACGGTCTGTGGGAAGAGCATCGCATCGAGGATGTCGCCACACCCGAGGGCTTTCGCCGCGACCCGGTTCTGGTGCATCGCTTCTACAATCTGCGCCGGGCCGATGCGGCCCGCGCCCAGCCCAATGCCGCGCATCGGGCGCTGGCCGTGCTGGCCCAACACCATGAGGTCACGCTGATCACCCAGAATGTGGACGATCTGCACGAACGCGGCGGCTCGCCCGAGGTGATCCACATGCATGGCAGCCTGCTCGGCGCACTTTGCGCCGCCTGCGGGCATCGCTGGTCGGCGACGCTGGTCATGCGCTCGCTGGACCCCTGCCCCCGCTGCGGCAAGCCCGCGACCCGGCCCGATATCGTCTGGTTCGGCGAGATCCCCTATCACATGGAACGGATCTGGGCCGCCGTCGAAGCGGCCGAGATCTTTGCCGCCATCGGCACCTCGGGTCAGGTCTATCCGGCAGCGGGCCTCGCGCAGCATGCGCGCCGAAGCGGCGCCAGAACGGTCGAGCTGAACCTCGCCTCATCCGCCGTCAGCATCGATTTCGACGAGGTGCGCACGGGCCCCGCGACCCAGGTGGTCCCGGCCTGGGTCGCCGAGCTGATCGCCTGAGCGCAGCGCCCGGGCCGCATCATCGGCCGGCACCCTGTTCACGCCCCGTCGCCCCTTGCGTGGATTGCCGCACAAGGGCAAAGCCTCGGTCTTGACGGCGAACGCGCCGCCTGTTCCCTTGCCTCGATACAGAGAGCCGGCCACAGACATGACCCAGACCATCCTTGCCAATGCGCAACTGATCCTGCCCGACCGCGTCACCCCCGGCGCAGTGGTGATCCAGAACGGGCTGATCGCCGAGATCCTGCCGGGCACATCACTCCCGTCCGGGGCGCTGGACATGCAGGGCGACTATCTCGCGCCGGGCATGGTCGAGCTGCATACCGACAATCTGGAACGCCACATGCGCCCGCGCCCCGGCGTGGACTGGCCCCATGCCAGCGCCATTCTGGCCCATGACGCAGAGTTGGCGGGCTGCGGCATCACCACGGTCTTTGACGCGATGCGCGTGGGGTCCATCCCCAGCGACGGGCCGGATGACGATTACAAAAAATACGCCCGCCCGCTGGCCCATGAGCTGGCGGCGCTGCGGGCGCGCGGCGTGCTGCGGATCAGCCATCTGCTGCATCTGCGCGCCGAGGTCTGTTCCGAGACCCTGCTGGCCGAGCTGGACGAGTTCGGCCCCGAGGACCGCGTCGGCATCGTCAGCCTGATGGACCACACCCCCGGCCAGCGCCAGTTCCGCGACATCTCGAAGCTCGCGCAATATGTGCAGGGCAAATACAAGCTGGGCGACGCCGAGTTCGCCGAACATGTCGCCCGCCTGCAGGCGCTGCGCGACCGCTTTGGCGACGCCCATGAGGCGGCGACGGTCGAGATCGCGCACCGGTTGGGCGCGGTGCTGGCCAGCCATGACGACACCACGCCCGAACATGTCGCCGTCTCGGCGGGACATGGCGTGCGGCTGGCCGAGTTCCCGACCACGCCCGAGGCCGCCCGCGCCTGCCACGATCGAGCCATCATGGTGATGATGGGGGCGCCGAACCTGATCCGGGGCGGCAGCCATTCGGGCAATGTCTCCGCCGCCGATCTGGCGCGCAGCGGGCATCTGGACATCCTGTCCTCGGATTACGTGCCCGCCGGGCTGCTGGCGGGGGCAGCGATTCTGGCGCGGATCTGGGACGATCTGCCCCGTGCCATCGCCACGGTCAGCGCCAATCCCGCCAGGGCCGCGGCACTGAAGGATCGCGGCCAGATCGCGCCTGGCCTGCGCGCCGACCTGATCCGGTTCCGGCTGATCGAGGACACAACACCCGTGCTGCGCGGCACATGGGTCCGGGGCGAACGGGTCTGACCCCTGCCAATCTGCCAATGAACAAGGCCCGGTCCTGACGGTCCGGGCCTTTCCATGTCATGGCAAAGCTGTCCGCCCTAGCCCAGATAGGCACGGATGGTGGCGGCGGTGCCATTTTTCCACACATCGTTCAGCGTCTGGGTAAAGGCTTCGACGAACTCGGCATTGTCGGCCAGATCGCCATAGATCGCGCGCTGCTCCAGCCATGCGGCGGGACAGGCGCGTGCCTCCTGGGCGACGCGGGTCAGGCGGTCCCAGTCGGGATCGTTCGGCTCGATCACCGCGCCATTCTCGTCGGTGCCGGCGCAATAGCGGCACCACAGCGCCGAGGCGAGGACCAGCCCCTTCGGCACCACGCCGCGCGCCAGATTGTCGCGGATCGAGGGGATGATGAACTTGGGCTGGCGGTTCGAGCCGTCAAGGCATAGCCGCCGCTCGGTATCCGCGATCTCGGGGTTCGAGAAACGGTCGATGATCAAGGTCTTGTAGGCATCCAGATCGGTCCCCGGCACCGGCGGCACGATGGGCAGGATTTCCTCGGTTTCGATCTTGTCGAGGAGGTCGCGGATCAGCGGCTCGGCCATGGCCTCATGGACATATTCGATGCCCATCAGCCCGCCCGGATAGGCGATGATCGCATGGCCGCCGTTCAGGATGCGGATCTTCATCATCTCGAAGGCATGGACCTGATCCGAGAAGGTGACACCCACTTTTTCCAGGGCCGGGCGGCCATTGGGGAAATTATCCTCGACCACCCATTGGCGGAAGGGCTCGCAGGTCACCGGCACCGGGTCGTCGCCCAAACCAAAGCTGGCGGCCATGGCGCGCTCGCGCGTGCCGGTCCCCGGGGTGATGCGGTCGACCATGCCATTCGGAAAGGCCACGTTCGCCTGAATCCAGGCGGCCAGTTCCGGGTCAGAGAGCCGCGCCGTGCCGATCACCGCGTCATGGGTGACATGGCCGTTGCCGGGCAGGTTGTCGCAGGACATGACCGTAAAGGGCGGGATGCCCGCCACGCGCCGCGCCTTCAGCGCCGCGACAATGGCCCCGAAAGCCGTGACCGGTGCGCCGGGATTGGCGCCGTCGGCGACGATCTCGGGTGCGGCGGGGTCGAACTTGCCGGTGGCGGGGTTCACGAAATAGCCGCCCTCGGTGACGGTCAGGCTGACGATGCGGATCGCCGGATCCGTCATCGCGGCGATCAGGCTGGCATTGTCCGCCTCGACCGGCAGAAAGTCGATCATGGCGCCGACGCGGCGGCAGGTCTTGCCCTTGGGGTCCAGCTCGATGATCGTCGACAGGCAGTCCTGCCCTTTCAGCGCATCGCGCATGCGACTGTCGGGCGCGCGCACGCCGGCGCCGATGATCGCCCAGTCATGGCTTTCGCCCTGATTGAACAGGTCGTCCAGATAGACGGCCATATGGGCGCGGTGGAAGTTTCCCAGACCGATATGGACGATGCCCGGCTTGAGCTTGCTGCGGTCATAGCGGGGAAGTGCGATTTCTGCTGTCATCTGTGCCATCCGTTTCGCCTGCGGCGCCACGGCGCCCGGCGTTCATGCATGTCGCGCCAAAGGATGCGGGTCCTTTTGGCAATGAAGGCGCGGGCCGGCAAAAGCCCCGGCCCGCGCCGCAAGAGGAGCCCGGGGCACCCCTGCCCCGGCATCGGCCTATTTCAGCGCCAGACCCTTGTCGTCAAAGCGATAGATGCGGTCGGCGCGCGGCTTCAGGCGGACGGTGTCATTGTGATGCAGGCCCATCTCGCCATTGCCGCGAACGGTCATTTCGCCCACGACCGGGCAGGCCACCTTGAGGAAGGTGTCCGAACCCAGATGCTCGGCCAGAAGGATCTTGCCCTCCCAGCCATCGCCATCCTTGCTGACCTCGACATGCTCGGGACGCACGCCGATGGTATGGGCCTGGTATTTCGCCGCCTCGGGCCCGGTGATGAAGTTCATCTTGGGGCTGCCGATGAAACCGGCGACAAACAGGTTCGCGGGGGCGTTATACAGTTCCAGCGGGCTGCCGACCTGCTCGACCCGGCCGGCATTCAGCACCACGATCTTGTCGGCCATGGTCATGGCCTCGACCTGATCATGGGTCACATAGATCATCGTGGTCTTCAGCTTCTGATGCAGCTCGCTGATTTCCTGACGCATGACGACGCGCAGCGCGGCGTCAAGGTTCGACAGCGGTTCGTCGAACAGGAAGGCCGCCGGTTCGCGCACGATGGCGCGGCCGATGGCCACCCGCTGACGCTGGCCGCCCGAAAGCTGACCCGGCCGCCGGTCAAGATAGTTCGACAGGTTCAGCACCCGCGCCGCGTTCTCGATCCGGGCGCTCTGCTCGGCCTCGGACATGCCCGCCATCTTCAGCGGGAATGCGATGTTCTTCCTGACCGACATATGCGGGTAAAGCGCATAGGACTGGAACACCATCGCCAGCCCGCGCTTGCCGGGCGCGGCCTCGGTCGCGTCGTTGCCGTCGATCTCGATCTTGCCCGAGGAGATATCCTCAAGCCCGGCGATCAGGCGCAGCAGCGTGGATTTGCCGCAGCCCGAGGGGCCGACGAAGACCACGAATTCGCCATCGTCGATCTGCAGATCGATGCCGGGAATGACCTCGACCTCGCCGAAGGCCTTGCGCACTTTGCTTAGAACAATCTGTCCCATGGTTACCTCACTTAACCGCGCCGAAGGTCAGGCCGCGGACGAGTTGTTTCTGGCTGAACCAGCCAAGGATCAGGATCGGCCCGATGGCCAGCGTCGAGGCCGCCGAGAGCTTGGCCCAGAACAGGCCCTGCGGGCTGCTGAACGACGCGATAAAGGCCGACAGCGGCGCCGCGTTCGTCGTCGTCAGCTGGATGGTCCAGAAGCTTTCGTTCCAGGCCAGGATGACGTTCAGAAGCAGCGTCGAGGCAATGCCCGGCACCGCCATGGGCGCAAGGATATGGATGATCTCCTCGCGCAGGCCGGCGCCGTCCATCCGCGCGGCCTCCAGGATCTCGCCCGGGATCTCGCGGAAATAGGTGTAAAGCATCCAGACCACGATGGGCAGGTTGATCAGCATCAGCATGACGGTCAGGCCGATGCGGGTATCCATCAGCCCGGTGCGCAGAAAGATCAGGTAGATCGGCACCAGCACCGCGACCGCAGGCATCATCTTGGTGGACAGCATCCACATCAGGATGTCCTTGGTCCGTTTGGTGGGCGCGAAAGCCATCGCCCATGCCGCCGGGATCGCCACGACCAGCGCCAGCAGCGTCGAGCCGATGGACAGGATGACCGAGTTCATGAACGGCTTGAAATAGTCGTTCTGCGACTGGACCGCCTGATAGCTTTCCAGCGTGAAGGACGGGATCAGGTTGAAGCCCGCGATCGCCTCCTGTTCGGTCTTCAGGCTGGTGATGATGGTGTAGAGGATCGGGAAAAAGATCACCAGGGCCACGACCCAGGCGCCCACGGTATAGCCGATCCTGGCGTTTTTCGAGACAGCGCGTGCCATCGTTTTCCTCTCCTCAATCCAGGTTCTTGCCGACGGCGCGCATCAGGAAGAAGGCGACGATATTGGCCAGCACGACCGCGATGATGCCCCCCGCCGCCGCCCCGCCGATGTCGAAGTTCAGCCGCGCGGCGCGATAGATCAGGAACGTGAGGTTGGTCGAGGCAAAGCCCGGCCCGCCGTTCGTGGTGACAAGGATTTCCGCATAGACCCCCAGCAGGAAGATGGTCTGGATCAGGATCACCACGGTGATCGCCCGCGCCATATGCGGCAGCGTCAGGTGGATGAAGCGGCTGACGGGGCCGGCGCCGTCCATCTCGGCCGCCTCCATCTGCTCGCCGTCCAGCGATTGCAGGGCGGTCAGCAGGATCAGCGTGGCAAAGGGCAGCCATTGCCAGGCGACGATGATGATGATCGACAGCAGCGGGTATTGCGCGAACCAGTCCACCGGGGTCGCGCCGAAGAATTTCGCCACATCGGCCAGCACGCCATAGCTGGGATGCATGATCATGTTCTTCCAGATCAGCGCCGCCACCGGCGGCATGACGAAAAAGGGGCTGATCACAAGGATGCGCACGATCCCCTGCCCGAAGATCGGCTTGTCGATCAGGATGGCGATGGCGGTGCCCCCGATCACGGTGATGGCCAGAACGCCCACCACCAGCACGATGGTGTTCCAGATCGATTCAAGGAAGGCCGGATCGGTATAGAAATACTGATAGTTGAAGAACCCGGCCCAACTGGTCTGGCCGGGGCTGAGCAGGTTGTAGTTCAGAAATGAATAATAGAGCGTCATTGCCAGCGGCACGATCATCCAGACGAACAGCAGGATGATGGCAGGTGCGCGCATGAGGCGGGCGAGGCTCTGGGTCTGGCGTGTGGCCATGGCGTCCTCCGGCTTGGCGCGACGGGCGTCGCGCGGTCCCCCTTGAAATGTGCCGCCCGTCCGTGCGGGCGGCACGATACCGTTTATTCGGACGCTACTTGATGTAGCCGGCGCGGGTCATTTCGCGCGTGGTGTTGGCCTGCGCCGCCGCCAGTGCGTCGTCAGCCGACATCTGCCCGGCCAGCGCGGCCGAGAACTGCTGCCCGACCGCCGTGCCGATGCCCTGGAATTCGGGGATCGCCACGAACTGACCGCCGGTATAGGGGATGTCCTGGACCGAGGCCTTTTGCGTATTGGCGCCGTTGATCGCGGTCAGGGTCATCGCCGCGAAAGGCGCGGCCTTCTGGTATTCCGGATTGTTGTAAAGCGAGGTCCGCGTGCCCGGAGGCGCCGCGCGCCAGCCGTCCTTGGACGCCACCAGATCGGTATAGCCCTTGGAGGTCGCCCAGGCGATAAAGGTCTTGGCCGCGTCCGGCGCCTTGGACGAGGCGGGGATGGCAAGGCTCCATGCCCACAGCCAGTTGCCGTGATCGTCCACACCTTCCTTGTTGGGGAATTGCGCGAAACCCACCTTGTCGGCCACGGTCGAATTGGCCGGGTCGGTCACGAAGCTGGCGGCGACGGTCGCGTCGATCCAGATGCCGCATTTGCCCTGCTGGAACAGCGACAGGTTTTCGTTGAAGCCGTTCGACGAGGCGCCGGGCGGCCCGTATTCGGTCATCATGGTCAGGTAGTCGGTCAGCGCCGCCTTCCATTCCGGGCTGTCGAATTGCGCCTTCCAGTCCATGTCGAACCAGCGCGCGCCATAGCTGTTGGACATGGCCGTCAGGAAGGCCATGTTCTCGCCCCAGCCCGGCTTGCCGCGCAGGCAGATGCCATACTGTTCCTTGCTCTTGTCGGTCATCGCCTTGGCGGCGTTCATGATATCGCCCCAGGTGGGCGATTCCGGCATCTTGATGCCGGCCGCCTCGGCCAGGTCGGTGCGATACATGACCATCGCCGATTCACCGTAGAAGGGCGCGGCGTAAAGCTTGCCGTCGACCGACAGCGCATTCTTTACGGCCGGGATCAGGTCGGCCTCGTCATAGTCGGCGGGCAGGCCGTCCAGCGGCACCAGCCAGCCCTGCTTGGCCCAGATCGGCACTTCGTAGGTGCCGATGGTCAGCACGTCATACTGGCCGCCCTTGGTGGCGATGTCGGTGGTCACGCGCTCACGCAGGATGTTTTCCTCAAGCGTGACCCATTCGACATTGATATCGGGATGCTTGGCCTTGAAGTCCTCGGTCAGCTTCTGCATCCGGATCATGTCGCCGTTGTTGACGGTCGCGATGGTCAGATCCTCGGCATGCGCGGCAGCCGCAAGCATCATCGCCGTTGCTGCAAGCAACGTTGTCCTCAGTTTCATCCGACTCCTCCCTCGGTGCACTGTTTACGCTAACAGGGTATGTCCGCCTCCCCCCGGCAGTCAATGAAGTTTGCGATGCATTTACCGCCGAAACAAGTCGGATCAATGCGGTGGAGCCGGGAACCTGCGCCGCGCGTTGGGCGCAGACGAAATCGCCCGGCCGCAGGGCCGGGCGATGAAAACAGTCAGGTTCCGACGCGCCGCCGGGTCTCAGGTGATGACGTCGGGCGCGTCGCGGCCGGTGCGCTCGCGGATACCCGCGATCTGGTCGGCGGCGGCAATGACGCCTGCCAGCGCCGCCTGCGGATCGTCCTGAAGGCGCCCGGGATCGGTCTCGACCCGCTCAAGATAGACGCGCAGCGTCGCCCCTTCGGTTCCGGTGCCCGACAGGCGCAGCACGATGCGGCCGCCGCCCTCGGTCATGATCCGCAAGCCCTGCTTTTCGGTGCGCGAGCCGTCCACCGGGTCATCATAGGCGAATTCATCGGCGCCCTCGATCTTCAGGCCGGCGACGGTCTGGCCGGGCAGATCGGCAAGGCGGGCGCGCAGCGCGTCGACCAGCCCGTTGGCGGCCGCCGAATCCACCGCCTCGTAATCGTGGCGGGAATAGTAGTTGCGGCCATATTTCGCCCAGTGATCCGCCATGATCGCCGCGACCGATTCTCCGCGCTCGGCCAGCACGTTCAGCCAGAACAGCACCGCCCAAAGCCCGTCCTTCTCGCGGACGTGGTCCGAGCCGGTGCCGGCGCTTTCCTCGCCGCAAAGCGTCGCCATGCCCGCATCCAGCAGATTGCCAAAGAACTTCCAGCCGGTCGGCGTCTCATAGCAGGCGATGCCCAGCCCCTCGGCCACGCGGTCCAGCGCCTTCGAGGTCGGCATCGAGCGCGCCACCCCCTTCAGCCCGCCCGCATAGGCCGGCACCAGCGTCGCATTCGCCGCCAGCACCGCAAGGCTGTCCGAGGGCGTCACATAGGCGCCGCGCCCCACGATCATGTTGCGGTCGCCGTCGCCATCCGAGGCGGCGCCGAAATCGGGCGCGTCGGGGCCGAACATCACGTCCATCAGGTCCTTGGCCCAGATCGGGTTCGGGTCGGGATGGCCGCCGCCGAAATCGGGGCTGGGCACGGCATTGACGACCGAGCCCGCCGGCGCCCCCAGCGCGCCTTCAAGGATCGCCTTGGCATAGGGGCCGGTGACCGCGTGCATGGCGTCGAAACGGATGCGGAAGCCGCCGGCGAACAGTGCGCGGATCTTGGCGAAATCGAAGATGCTTTCCATCAGCGCCTGATAGTCGGCGACGGGGTCGACGACCTCGATCTCCATGTCGCCCAGCGTCCTGGTGCCCAGCGTCGACAGGTCCACATCCTGAGATTCAAGGATAAGATATTCGCTTATGTCCTTGGTGGCCTGAAAGATTTTCTCGGTCACGCCTTCGGGGGCCGGGCCGCCGTTCGGGGTGTTGAACTTGACGCCGAAATCCTCTTTCGGGCCGCCGGGGTTGTGGCTGGCGGACATGATGATGCCGCCGTCCGTCTTGCGCAGCCGGATCAGATGCGAGGCGGCGGGCGTCGACAGGATCGCGTTCTGGCCGACGATCACCTTTTTCGCGCCGCTGGCGGCGGCCATGCGCAGGATCACCTGCGCCGCGCGGTCGCCGAAATAGCGCCCGTCGCCGCCCAGCACATAGGTCTTGCCCTTGGCGCCGCCGGTGCCGTTCCAGATCGCCTGCACGAAGTTTTCAAGGTAATGCGGCTGCATGAAGACCGGGGTCTTCTTGCGCAGCCCCGAGGTGCCGGGCTTCTGGCCCTCGATGGGTTTCGTGGGAATCCTCAGAACGCTGCTCATGGTCCCGTCTCCTTCTGACGATCGTTCGCACGCATGATGGCACTTGTCCGGGCGGCGGCGGGCAGTCCGGCGATATCGCCGGCGGCCACCGGCAGACGCAACTGCCAGTTGGGGTATTGGGTGGTGGTGCCGGGCAGGTTCGGCTGCTCGACCATGTCCAGCATCACCTCGGCCTGCACGGCGACAAGACGCGCGGCGCTGCGGGCCAGAAAGCCATGCAGCGCATCGGCGCTGTCGTCGGGCAACAGCGCATCCAGCGCCGCGACCTCGGCGGCGCGTTCGCGATGCGCCGCGGCCGTATCGCCTCCCGTATCGCCCCCGGTGTCGCCCCCCATATCGCCATGGCCGGCGATGCGGGCGCGGGCGTCGATATCGGCGCCCTGCCGCCAGCCCCGCCATGTCGGCAGGTCATGGGTCGAAAAGCTGGCGATGGCGGCGCGGTCATAGGCCTCGGGGGCGCGGAACCATGGCGGGTGCCAGCTGTCGCGTTCAAACATCGCCACCCGGCAGCCCAGCACGCCCGAGGCCGCCATGATCTCGTGCAGCCCGTCGGGGATGATGCCCAGATCCTCGCCGACGATGACGGCATTGCCGGCGCGGGCGGCCTCGATGCGGGCGACGGCGAACATCGCCTCGGTCGGCATGCGCACATAGGCGCCGGGGCCATGACCAGGCACCCAGAAGGCGCGCTCGAAGCCGATGATATGGTCGATGCGCAGGACACCGGCGAACTGAAGCTGGCGGCGCAGCGTCTCGGCCAGCGGCGCATAGGCGCTGGCGCGCAGTTGCAGCGGGTTCAGCGGCGCAAGGTTCCAGTTCTGCCCGTCCGGCGCGAATGCGTCGGGCGGCGCCCCCAGCGAAGCCCCAGCCGCAAAGCTGGCGCGGTCCTCCCAGGTTTCGGCGCCATGGGGATGGGTGCCCACGGCAAGGTCCAGATAGAGGCCATGCGCCATGCCGGCCTGCCGCCCGGCATCGGCCGCCGCCGCCAGCGCCGTTTCCGCCCGCCATTGCAGCCAGGCGTGAAAGCGCATCCCACCGGCCAGTTCGACCCGCGCCGCCTGCGCCGCAGGCAGATCGGGCGCCGACAGCTCGGCCGGCCACTGGTCCCAGAAGGCGCCGTGCCGCGCCGACAGCGCCTGATGCAGGGCAAAGCGTTGCAGGCTTTCGCCCTCGGCCGCCAGCCATGTGTCGAAGGCGGCATTGCAGGTAAAGGCGTCATATTCCGCGCGCAGCATCGCCATGCGCGCCGGGATGTCTTGCAGGTAGTCGACCAAAGGGCCGGGCTGCCCCTCGCCCGCGGCCAGATGGATCACGTTCAGCCGCCGCCGGTGCGAGGGCGTATAGGGGCTGAACAGCGCCGGCTCGGTCGGAAAGCCGGCATGGACCGGGTTCATGCCCAGAAATGCCGCGCCCTGCCCGCCCATGCCGGCGGCCAGCCGGCCCAGATCGTCATAGCTGCCGATCCCCCGCGCCGAAAGGCCGTAAAGCGGCGCGATCAGCCCCCAGCAGCGCGCGGGTTCGGGCAGGCGCGCAGGCGCGGCCAGCAGCGTATAACAGATGCCGCGCGCCGTCAGGCGGTGGATGCCCAGCGGCAGTTCGGGCAAAGGCCCCTGCCCCTCAAGCTGGCGGCCATCGTCGCAAATTAGCTGCCAGGGCGTGTCCCAAAGGTCCAGATCGGGGCGGCCGCCCGCCTCGAAGATGACATCGCGCGGCAGGGCCGCCAGCCGCGCCTCGGCCTCGTCCGCGGAGGCGACGCCCATCGCGGCGACCAGCGCCTCGGCCGAGTCGGGCGCGGTCTCGCGCCAATGGCCGGACAGGTCGTGATAGCCCGGCAGAACGCCCATCCGGGCGGCAAGGGCAAGGCGCGGATCAGTCGTCATTCGAGCGCTCCAGTTCGTAAAGGCGCACCGATTGCGCGGCGACCTGGACAGTGCTGCGGGTGGTGATGCAGGGCGCCAGCAGCGGCCGGTCGGTGTCGACATGCAGCCGCCAGACCCAGCCCGCCGGCGCCTTGGGCAAGGTCACCGTCAGCGCCTCACCGCCGTTGAAGACCATGAACAGCGCCTCTTCGCGCTGCGCATAGACCGGCGTCCCCGAGGCGATGCGCATTTCGACGCAGATCACCCGCAGGTCGGGTTCGGCCCAGTCGCCCGCGGTCATCGGCTTGCCGTCGGGGCGCCACCAGAACAGATCGCCCAGACCGTCCAGCAGGCGCTGGCGCGAATGCAGGAAGCGTTTCTGGCGCAGGATCGGATGGGCACGGCGCAGCGCGACAAGACGGGCGGTGAAGTCCAGAAACTCGGGGTCGGCATCCTTCCATTCGACCCAGCCGATGGGGTTGTCCTGACAATAGGCGTTGTTGTTGCCGGCCTGCGAATTGCCCAGCTCATCCCCCGCCAGCAGCATCGGCGTGCCCTGCGACAAGAGCAGCGTCGCCATCATGTTGCGCCGCCGCCGCGCGCGCGCGGCAATGATGCGCGGGTCGTCCGAGGGCCCCTCGACCCCCATATTGTCCGAGAAATTCTCGGAATGGCCGTCGTGGTTGCCCTCGCCATTGGCCTCGTTGTGTTTCTGGTTGTAGCTGACCGTATCCATCAGCGTGAAGCCGTCATGCGCGGTCAGCAGGTTCACCGACGCCGTCGCCGGGCGCCCCGAATGATCGAACTGCCGCGCCGAGCCGGTCAGCCGCTCGGCAAGGTCCGATATCTGCCCGGCATCGCCGCGCCAGAAACGGCGCACGCCGTCGCGATACTTGTCGTTCCATTCCAGAAACGGCGGCGGAAACGCCCCAAGCTGATAGCCGCCGGGACCGATGTCCCATGGCTCGGCGATCAGCTTGACGCGGGTCAGCACCGGGTCCTGCCGGATCGCGTCGAAGAACGAGGCGCTGCTGGAAAATCCGCCCCGCACCCGCCGCCCCAGCGTCGCCGCCAGATCGAAGCGGAAGCCGTCGACATGCATCACCTCGACCCAGTAGCGCAGGCTGTCCATGACCATGCGCAGCACCATCGGGTGGTTCAGGTTCAGCGTGTTGCCGGTGCCGGTATCGTTGATGTAATAGCGCGGGTCGTCGGCCAGCCGGTAATAGCTGCGGTTGTCGAGGCCGCGAAAGCTGAGCGTCGGGCCCATCTGGTTGCCTTCGCAGGTGTGGTTGTAGACCACGTCCAGAATGACCTCGATGCCGATCGAATGCAGCCGCGCGACCATGTGCTGGAATTCGGAAATGTCGCCGCCGGACAGATAGCGCGGGTCGGGGGCGAAAAAGCCCAGCGTCTGATAGCCCCAGAAGTTCACCAGCCCCTTTTCGACCAGAAAGCGGTCGTTCAGGAAGGCCTGCACCGGCAAGAGCTCGATCGCGGTGATGCCCAGCCGTTGCAGATGCTCCAGCATCGGGTCCGAGGCCAGCGCCAGAAAGCTGCCGGGATGCGAGACATCCGGGTGGTTCTGGGTCAGGCCCTTCACATGGGCCTCATAGATGATGGATTGCGACACCGGCGTGCGCGGCGGACGGTCGTTGCCCCATGAAAAGGACGGATCCTCGACCACGCAGCGCGGCATGTATCTGGCGCTGTCGCGGGGGTCCATGGACAGGTCCGCCTCGGGCGCGCCGACGACATAGCCCATCAGCGCGTCATGCCAGACCGGATGGCCGGTCAGCCGCTTGGCATAGGGGTCCAGCAGCAGCTTGTTGTGGTTGAAGCGGTGACCCTCGGCCGGGATATAGGGGCCGTCGGCGCGAAAGCCGTAAAGCTGGCCCGGACGCAGGCCCGAGATATAGCCATGCCAGACATCGCCGTCCCGTTCCGGCAGGTCGATGCGATGCGTCTCGGTGCGCCCGTCGGGGGTGAACAGGCACAGCGCGACGCGGCGCGCATGCACGGAAAACACGGCGAAGTTCACACCTTCGCCGTCGAAAGTAGCGCCGAGGGGCTCGGCGCGGCCGGTCGTGATCGTCCAGTTGGTCATCAGGCAGTCGTCATCGCTTTGAACAGGTCGGCATAGGCCCTGGCCGAGGCATCCCAACCGACCGGCTGGGACATGGCATTGGCTACCATGGCTTGCCAGAGCTTGGGCTGGCGGTAAAGCTGAACCAGCCGCGTCAACGTCCGCGCCAGCGCCTGCGCGGTCACGGGATGGAACTGCAATCCCGTCGCCACCCCCGCCGCCATGGCCGAGGCCGAGGCGTTGATGACCGTATCCGCAAGCCCGCCGGTCAGCGACACCACCGGCAGCGTGCCAAAGCGCAGGCCATACATCTGCGTCAGCCCGCAAGGCTCGAACCGCGAGGGCACAAGGATCGCGTCGCCGCCCGCGACCATGCGATGCGCCAGCGCCTCGTCATAGCCGATGCGCACCGCCACGCTGGCCGGATCGCGCGCTGCCGCATCCCGCAGCGCATTCTCAAGCCGCGCATCGCCGGTGCCCAGAACCGCAAGCTGGCCGCCGTTTTCCACCAGCGCCGGCAGTGCCTCGATCAGCAGGTCAAGGCCCTTCTGCTCGGACAGGCGCGAGATGACGACGCAAAGCGGCCCGGCCGAGTCGGCCAGCCCGAACTCGCCGCGCAGCGCCGCGCGGGCGCTGGCCTTACCCGCAAGATCGGCAAAGGGCGGCGCCCATGCGTCCAGATCGATGCCATTCAGGATGCCGACGAAATCGCCGCCGCGACCGGCCAGCACGCCCTCCATCCCCATGCCGAATTCGGGGGTCAGCAGTTCCTCGGCATAGGTCGGGCTGACGGTCGAGACCTTGTCGGAAAACACGATCCCCGCCTTCAGCGCGCTGATCCGGCCCCAGTATTCAAAGCCCTGCGGCGTGAAAAGATGCGCGGGCAGTTGCAGCGCCGCCAGCATATGCGCCGGCGCCAGCCCCTGAAAGGCGACGTTGTGGATGGTCAGCAGGCATTTCACGCCCGACACGCCAAGCTGGCGCAGATAGACCGGCGTCAGCCCGGCCTGCCAGTCATGCAGGTGCAGGACCTGCGGGCGCCAGCCCTCGATCCCGTCCCGCGCGATCAGCGCCGCCGCCTTGTCCAGCGCCGCGAAGCGCTGGGGATTGTCGGGCCAGTCCTTGCCGTCCGGTGCAAGATAGGGGCCGCCGTCGCGGTCGAAAAGATGCGGCGCATCAAGGATATACAGCACCGCATCCCCCAGCGCGCCGCGCCGGATGCGCGCCGGGCCGCCAAAGAGGTCGTCCAGTTCCATGACGACCGGCGCATAGTTGCCCTGCGCGGCCATGACGACCCGGTAACCGGGCAGCAATGTCCGCATCCCGACCCCGAAGGGGGCAAGCGCGGCGGGCAAGGCGCCCGCCACATCCGCCAGCCCGCCGGTCTTGATCAGCGGCACGCATTCCGAGGTGACGGACAGAACCCTGGTCATAAAGACGCTTCCCTTCGCTTCAGCATCTCTTGCGTGATCAGCGTGACGCCGCCATCAGTGACGCGGAACCACTTGGCGTCCTCGACCGGGTCCTCGCCGACGACAAGGCCCTCGGGGATATGCACGCCGCGGTCGATGACCACGTTCTTCAGCCGCGCGTGGCGGGCGACGTTGACGTAAGGCAGCACCACCGCCCCGTCCAGCGTCGCGAACGAGTTCGTCTTGACCTGCGTGAACAGCAAGGACTGCCGGATATCGGTGCCCGAGATGATGCACCCCCCCGACACCATCGAACTGACGGCATGGCCGCGCCGTTCCGGTTCGTCATGGATGAACTTGGCCGGCGGCACCGATTCCGAATAGGTCCAGATCGGCCAGTCGCGGTCCCACAGATCCAGATCGGGGGTAAAGTCGGTCAGGTCGATATTCGCCTTCCAGAAGGCATCCACCGTGCCCACATCGCGCCAATAGGCCGGCGCATCGAGGCTGGAGCGCACGCAGCTGTCGGTAAAGCGATGCGCCTGCGCCTTGCCGTTCTTGACGATGGCCGGGATCAGGTCATTGCCGAAATCGTGGCTGGAATTCGGGTCCTCCATGTCGGCCAGAAGCAGGTCGCGCAGGAAGCTCCACTTGAAGACATAGATCCCCATCGAGGCCAGCGTGACATCGGGATCCTCGGGCGTGCCCGGCGGATCGGCGGGCTTTTCAAGAAAGCTGGTGATGCGGTCATTGGCATCCACCGCCATGACGCCAAAGGCCGAGGCCTCGGCCCGCGGCACCGTCAGGCAGCCGATGGTCACATCCGCGCCGGTATCGACGTGCTGGCGGATCATCTGCTCGTAATCCATCTTGTAGATGTGATCGCCGGCAAGGATCAGCACATATTCGATGCGATAGCTGTCGATGATGTCGATGTTCTGGGCCACCGCATCGGCGGTGCCGCGATACCACATCGCTTCGTCATAGCGCTGGGACGCGGGCAGGATGTCCAGAAACTCGTTGCGCTCGGCGCGAAAGAAGTTCCAGCCGCGCTG
>RRZU010412175.1_pt1 | contig 18226 bp, 18 predicted proteins | sample 2165561 | NCBI WGS metagenome assembly RRZU01 (sample SAMN10456909, study PRJNA506462) | wastewater metagenome | isolation source: wastewater sludge | place: USA: Moscow, Idaho | reverse complement strand
GAGCCGACACCGTCGCGGCGAGAAAGCGCCCATGACATCGTCGTGGGGCGTGTTGGCACACCACCTACGACGCCATCACGCGCGCTGTCTCAGCGCGCGGGCGCACTGGTAACGGCACTCACCCAGGCCCGGCCCGTGCGACGCCCACCGCCGTGCGCGGCCACGGCACGTCAGACGTGCGGGTGGTCGTCACAGTGACCACCGCACCCGCGCCAACGACGCAGCTGCGCACTGCCGCGCCGTTGGCGCGGGCCACCCGCACCGCCTCGGCACACGCTCCGGCCGCTGCCTCACCCCGGGCTGCCGCACCCGCCGCCGCAAGCGCCGCGAAGTCCGCCGCGGCCCGGGCCTGATGCGACAGGGCGACCGCGCGGGCCACGTCGAGCGCGCCGACTGTCACCGTCAGCACCGCGGCGATGACTCCGATCGCCGCGACCGTCGCCTGACCACGATCGTGAACACGATCGTGCCGGATGCCGAGCCGGCCGCCGATCACGGAGGCAGGCCCGCGGCATACTCGACGGGCGCGGTGGCGGTGGCGGACACGTCCCAGCCGACGGCGGAGCCCGGAACCGAGCGGCGGGCGGTGACGGTGACCCGCACGAGATCCGCCCCCGTCGCCGTCGACACGCGTGCCCCGGCAGGGGCCGCCCGGGCGGCCAGCCCGACCGCGGCAGCCCCGGAGTCGCCTCGAGCCAGGGCCCGGGCGGCCAGCCGGGCCGCGTCGACACACCGCACCTGATCGACCGCCGCGGCCACACCGGCCAGCGCAGTGACCAGCACGAGCACGATCGCCGGCAGGGTCAGCGCGAACTCGACGCTGGCCGCGCCGCGCTCCGGACCACCGACACCTCGTGGGGCGCCTGCGGCGCGCACCGCTCAGCCTCCGGAGCCGAGAGCGGTCTGCACGATCCGGGCGAGCGCACCGCGCACCGCGTCGGAGCGCGCGACCGCAATGAGGCTGCCCGCGAAGGCCACGGCCGCCAGAGTGCCCACCGCGTATTCTGCGGTGGTCATGCCGGCTTCGAGCGCGCCGAGGGCGCGCCGGGCGCGACGCCGGACCGCATGAAAGACGTTGACCAGCAACGATATCGACCTCACTTCCGTTCAGTCCTGACCCTTGCTGCCGATCCTGCGCCGGCGGCCGCGAGGGCGCCATCGATCGCCGCTGGCCTGTGGATGATGTGACGTGGCACCGGGGGGCTGTGGACGACCACCCGGCAGCGAGCGAGGCCGCGGACGCGGCATACCCTAGGGGGTATCATCGAACTGGCCCGGAACGGACGAAAGACGAGGAGCGAGCGGTGCGGACTGTGGTGGTGGTCGGTGGAGTGGCCGGCGGGATGAGCACGGCCGCGCGGCTGCGACGGCTCGACCCGCAGGCGCGGATCGTCGTCGTCGAGCAGGGCGCCGAGGTGTCGTTCGCCAACTGCGGCCTGCCCTACTTCGTCGGCGGCGAGATCGAGCGGCGCGAGTCGCTGCTGCTGCACACCCCGCGGTCGCTGGCCCGCACCCTGGGGCTGGACGTGCGGGTGCGCACCGAGGCGCTGAGCATCGACCGGGCCGCTCGCACCGTCACCATGCGCGGGCCGGCCGGAGAGGAGACGATCGGCTACGACGCCCTCGTCCTGGCCCCCGGCGCCGTCGCGGTGCGCCCACCGATCCCCGGGGTGGACCACCCGCGGGTGCGCACCCTGCGCACCGTCCCGGACGCCGAGGCCCTGCGCGACTGGGTCACCGGCGGCGCCCGGACAGCCGTCGTGCTCGGCGCCGGATTCATCGGACTGGAGGCGGTCGAGGCGCTCTCCCGCGCCGGGCTGTCGGTCGCCCTCGTCGAGGCCGCGCCGCACGTGTTGCCGGTGCTCGATCCCGAGCTCGCCTCCTGGGTTCGCGACGAGCTGCGCGCCCACGGGGTCGCGGTCCACGAGGGCATGGCGGCAGCCCGGATCGAGGACCGCGACGGCCAGGCGCTGGTGACCCTCGGCGACGGCACCGAACTACCGGCGGATCTCGTCGTGCTCTCGGTCGGGGTGCGCCCCCGCACTGAGCTGGCCCGGGCCGCCGGGCTGGAGCTGACCGACGCCGGCGCCATCGTCGTCGACGCTCAGCAACGCACGAGTGACCCGCACATCTGGGCCGTCGGCGACGCCACCGCCAGTGCCCACGCAACGACCGGGGCGCTCGCTCCGGTCGCCCTGGCCACCCCGGCGAACCGCGGCGGCCGCGTCGCCGCCGACTCCATCGTCGGGCGCGCCGGGCGCCACTCCCCCGACCCGCTCGGCACGGCCGTGGTGCGGGTCTTCGGGCTGACCGTCGCGATGACCGGGGCCTCCCGTCGAGCCCTGGGCGAGCGGGCCTTGCACACCGCGCGGGTGCACTCCGGCCACCACGCCGGCTACTACCCGGGCGCGACCCCGATGCACCTCGTGCTGCACTTCGGCCCGGACGGCCAGATCCTCGGCGCGCAGGGCGTCGGCCAGGAGGGCATCGACAAGCGGATCGACGTCATCGCCACCGCGGCCCGCGCGGGACTGCACGCCGACGACCTCGTCGACCTCGACCTGTGTTACGCCCCGCCCTTCGGCTCGGCCAAGGACCCGGTCATGATCCTGGGCATGATCGCCGACAACGTGCTCTCCGGGGTGCTCGTGCAGGCCGACCCGGTGACCCCCCTCGACCCGGAGGCTTGCCTCGTGCTGGACGTGCGCAACCGCGACGAGTGGGATCGCGGGCACGTCGAGGGGGCGATGCTGGTGCCCCAACCCGAGGTCGCCGGCGCGCTCGAGTCGATCCGCGAGCAGGCCGCCGGGCGCCTCGTCGTCGTGCACTGCGCGTCGGGCTTCCGCTCCTACCTCGCCCACCGCACCCTCGCCGGAGCCGGTATGCCGTCCGCCAGCCTCTCCGGGGGCTTCACGACCTTGTCGCGCGCCCAACCCGACGTGGTCGCCAGCCCGGCCCTCGCGGTGGGCTGACCGCCCGGACCGCTGGGCAGGGCGCAGCCCTGGGCACTGGGCTCATGGCGATCGATCACGACCACAGCCCGCCGGCGAGCACGACGACCAGCGGGACGACGGCCAACAGCACGAAGGCCGGCAGGTAGGCGAGCCCGAGCGGCAGCACGATGCGCACCCCGAGCCGAGCCGCGGCGAGCTCGAGCTCCTGGGCATGGCGCTCGCGGAGGTCGGTCGCGGCGCGCGCCACCGGACCGGCCGGGCCCACCCCCACCTCATGAGCGAGGGCGAGCGCCATCCGGGCCGGCGCCCAACCGGGTGACGCCAACGACCAGGCCTGCGCCCACGGCAGGCCCCAATGGACCGCAGCAGCAACCGTGGCGAGCTCCGCCCCGGCAGCTCCGGGGGTGCCCCGCGCCACCAGATCGACGGCTTCGGTGACCCCGCAGCCGGAGTCGAGGGCCAGCGCGAGCAGCTCGAGGCATGCCGAGACCTCCACCGGCCCCGGGGTGACCGGGCTCCGCGGCCGCCACGCGCGGCATTCCTCGCGTCGCTGGAGGTCCGCCGGCCCGAGGCCGAGCCGCGCGGGGGTCGGCGTCGGCAGCCACTCGGCGGCATCGCGCCGCCTCGGCCAGAGCAGCACGGCCAGGCCGACGAGCACGGCGGCCAGCCAGCCGGACAGCCCGCCGGACAACCAGCCGGACAACCCCGGGGCCAGGGCGGGAAGGGTCATCAGCGGCATACCCGACGCACGAGCGCCTGACACCAGAGCCGGCCGAGCAGCAACAGGCCCAGCCCGGCGAGCGTGGCCAGCTGGGTCACCGGCCCAGCCCAGTAGAGCCGCACCGGATCGACGCCGAACGCCCACCCCACGAGTGGCCCCACGAGGGGCAGGGCGGTGAGCAGGCGCATGGTCGCCCGAGGCCCGGCCAGGGCGGTGTCGACCCGATCCTGCAGCCGCAGCGAACGGCGCACCAACTGCGCCGCGGTCGCGACCGACGGCGCCAGCGGCGCCCCCAGCCGCTCGGACAGCTCCCAGGCGCGGGCCACGAGGGCGACCGACTCCGCCCCCGTCGTCGCCGCGACCCGCCGCCACGCCTCGGGGATCGGTCGCACTTCGAGCAGGATCGCCCGCACCGGCGAACCGACCGGCAACTCGGTCACGGCGAGCTCCACCGCGCGCTCAGCGGCGCACCCGGCCTGCAGCGCCGCCTCGGCGAGATCGAGCACCGCGAGCACCTCCGTGATGGCTGCACGTGAAGTGCGCACACGCGAGCCGCCCACCCGCTCCCGACCGACGGCCGGGGGTGCTGCCACGGCCGAATACGCCTGGCCCAGCCCGGCCCGGAGCGCGTCGCGGGGCCCCGGCCACGCGAGCACGGCCAAGGCCGCGGCCAGGGCAGCGATGCCCCCGGCCAGCCAGACCTCTCCCCCGGTCGCGGTCGCGCCGCCCGTCATGACGACGGCTTGCCGTCGACCCGGCCGAGCAGCCGCTGCAGCTGCGCCCAGCCGGCCTCGCGGCACTCGGACCCCACCTGCTCGGTGTGCCGCGACCGCTCGTCTGCCCACCCCGGCTCGGTATGCCGCACGGCCGGCACGAACTCGACCCGGTCACCGGTCGGCCCGCGGCGGCGGGCGACGGAGATCGACTCGACCCGGCGCAGCCGCCCGACCCGGCATACATGCACGACGACCTGCACCGCGCTGAGCACCTGGGCGTGCACGGCATCCGGAGACAGGCCGGCGAGGGCGCCCAGCGCTTCGAGCCGGGCCGGCACATCGGCCGGCGAGTTGGCGTGCAGGGTGCCGCAGCCACCCTCGTGCCCCGTGTTGAGGGCGGCGAGCAACTCCCGCACCTCGCCGCCGCGCACCTCGCCCACGACGATCCGGTCCGGACGCATCCGCAGCGCCTGTCGGACCAGCTCGACCATGCTCACCGCGCCGACTCCCTCGACGTTGGGGGCCCGACCCTCCAGCCGCACGACGTGCGGATGGTCGACCGTCAGCTCCCGCACGTCTTCGACGACGACCAGACGATGGGTCGGGTCGACCTCGGCCAGCAGCGCAGCGAGCAGCGTGGTCTTGCCCGCACCGGTGCCCCCGCTGACGAGGAACGAGACCCGCCGGGTGACCAGGGCGTGCAGCAGCCGGGCCCACTCACCCGAGCAGGAACCCGCCTCGACGAGGTCGGTCAGGCGCACCCGACGGCGGGCGGGCACCCGCAGGGTGACATGCACGCCGTCGGGCACGAGCGGCGGCAGGATCGCATGCAGGCGCACGCCCGAGGGCAGTCGCGCGTCGCAGCACGGGGCCGCCTCGTCGAGACGTCGCCCGGCAGCGGCGGCCAGGCGCACCGCCAGTGCCCGGCGCGCCGCGACGTCACCCAGCTCCACCGGCACCCGGACCATCCCGTCGCCCCGGTCGACCCACACCGAACCGTCACCGTTGACGGCCACGTCGGTGACCTCGGGATCGGCCAACAACGGCTCGAGGGCCCCGGCACCCCACACCGAGTCGGCCAGCGCGGCGGCGAGCCGGGCGACTCCGCCGCTGCCCAGCGTGACCCGGCCGGCCCCGGCGACCTCGGCCAGCACCTGCGGGTCGGGTCGCCGCCCGGCGCGAATGTGCTGCCACGCCTCGGCCGGCAGGGTGCTCGCGAGCTCGTTCACGAGGCCACCCGGGCCCGCCCGGGCAGCACGATCGAGAGCAGGTCGGCAGCGCGATCACGGACCGGCCCGGCCAGCCGGCCCGGCGGGCGCCCGCGAGCCAGATCGCGCGCCGCGGCCAGGTCGTCACCGAGGCAGCCGAGCACGGGCAGATCGAGGGCTTCCTGCACATCACCGAGGAAGGCCCGCGCGGTGGCCCCGCCGCGCAACAGCACGAAGGTCTCAGGCAAGGCAGCCGCGAGCCCGGCCGCGCTGGCCCGCAACGCCGCCAAGGCCAGCGGCGTGGCCTCTGCGACGAGCACCCCGACATCGCCGTCATCAAGGCCCACGGCGTGCGCTCCGGTGAGCGCGTGACCCCGCCACAGGTCGAGTACGAGCAACTCGGCGTCGGTGCGCAACCCGCAGACGACAGCGGCCACCTGCTCGACGGTCGGCACCGGGTCGCCCTCGCGCCCGTGGGAGAGCACGGCGAGCTCGCCACACCGGGGCAGTCGCTCGCGCAGGGCCGGCCCGTCGACGCCCCCCTCGACCCCGGTGAGGTCGGCCCAGCGCAGGCCCGGGCGATGCTCGACGCCCAGCAGGGCGTCCAGCCCGGGCCCACCGGGCTGCAGGTCGAGCGCCACTGTCGCTACCCCGGCTTCGGCGGCGACCACGGCGCAGGCAGCCGCGAGGGTCGACGCCCCGGCCCGCCCGGAGGCGCCGACCACCGCGAGCGCGAGGCCTGACTCAGGGCCACCACCCGCGGCGCGGCCGGGCCGGCGGGTCGGGCGCTCGAAACGGCTGAAGGTTCCCCGTCGCATGCCGTCACTGTCGTCGAGCTGGGGCGCGTGAGCACCCGGATCTCAGGCGGCTGTGGACGACGTGACTCGATCCAGGGGGTTGTGGACAATCGCGTTGCCCCCGAACCGCGCCGGGACGTGCGACGGCCCCCGCTGGGGGGACAACGGGGGCCGTCCGGCGCGCTGGCACCGGGGGGGAGGGGCCAGTGCGCATCCGCTCGACCCCGAAGGGGAGCAAGACCATTCTCATGCCTGAGGACCCCGTTCCGCAAACAAACCCGGAAACCTCTCGAAAAAACTTGGCGCCGAACGGCTCTGCCCGCCGGGCCGCACTTCGGCCGATCCGGCGAACAGCGCGTCAGCTGGTCAGGCGTCCGACGAGGACGGCGTCGGCGATCCGCCGCCCCTCAGCGGCGCCGGCCACGTGCGCCGCAGCGGCCTGGCGCAGCCACAAGCCCACGCCCGGGCCGGTGCCGGTGCCGTATGCCGTGAGCGCGCCGAGGTACGCGACGCCACCCCCCGCCAGATGACCCGCCTCCGGCACCGCGACCCCGGTCGGGTCGAGGCCGGCGGCCTGCACGACGAGTCGTTCCAAGGCCCGCGCGACGACCCCGTTGCCCCGCACGAACGGGCGCAGTTGACAGATCTCGGCGTGCACGATCGCGGCCACGAGCACGACCGGCACCCGGCCGGCGAGCCCGACCAGCCCGGCCACACCGGCCAGGCGCGCGGGCAACTCGGCGGCCGCGGGCGCCGTCCCGAGATCGACGAATTCACGGCAGGTCTCGGCCCCCTGCCGGGGCCGGCCGACCTGCTCCGGCGGCAGCAACCCGGCGGCCGCAGCCGTATGCAGACGGGCCAGGGCCTGCACCGGCGCCCGAAGCACGAGGCCGCGCAGCGCCTCGGTCTCGGCGCTGGCCTGCACGGCACCTCGCACGACCTGCTCGATCGGGTCGGGCTGCTCGGGCCAGGGCCGCGCCCCACGGACCAGGTCGCGCACGATGTCGACCGGCAACTCGGCGCCGTCGAGGGCCGCGTTTGCCTGCGCGCCCCGCACCCGCGACTCGGCCGCCGCCTCCGGCACCCGCCGGCGCAGCGCCTCGTGCCAGCGCAACTGGGTGCACGCGTCTCGGGCGGCGTCGACGGCCTCGCGGACGCCGGGCAGGTCGAGCAGGGCCAGCAGGGGCGCCTCGTCGGCTGGTGCGGTCACAAGCTCCGACTGTATGCCGTGCGCGCCCCCCAGCGGTCGGCCCACCTAGCATGGGCGGGTGCCGCACCCGTTCGTGATCGGGCTCCTCGTCGCCGGGCTTTTCGTCCTCGTCGCGGTGGTGGCCCGGCTGATCCGGCGGCGCCGGTTCGTCTCCCCGGTCGACCGGGCGACGTACGAGACGCTGCACACCGCCACCCTGGCGGCCCGGTTCCTGCGCGACGGGCTGACCCCCGAGGGCGCCACCCGCGCGACCCGGCATCTGCGCTCCATGCTGGGCTCGACCGCGGTGGCGATCACCGACACCGGAGCCGTGCTCGCGTGGGACGGCGCCGGGGCCCACCACCGACCCGACGTGCTGGGGCACGCGGAGCCGGTGCTCACCTCCGGGCGCACCCTCGTGCTGCGCGACCCCGACGTGACCTGCGCCGACCCGGACTGCCCGATCCGCTCGGCGATCCTCGCGCCGATCGTCGCTGACGAGCGGGTCGTGGCGGCCCTCGCGGCATACGGGCCGAGCACGTCCACGGGGCTGGTGCGGGCCACGGAGGAACTCGCGGCGTGGGTGTCCACCCAGATCGAGCTGGCCGAGCTGGGCCGGCACCGCACCCGACTCATGGAGGCGGAGCTGCGGGCCCTGCGGGCCCAGATCTCGCCACACTTCATCTACAACTGCCTGGCCGCGATCGCCTCGTTCGTGCGCACCGACCCGGACCGGGCGCGGGAGCTGCTGCTGGAATTCGCCGACTTCACCCGCTATGCCTTCCGCCGGGGCGGGGCCTACACGACCCTGCGCGACGAGCTGACCAACATCGAGCGGTATCTGTCCCTGGAGAAGGCCCGGTTCGGGGACCGGCTCTCGGTGAAGATGACGATCGCGCCGGAGGTGCTCGGGGTGTCGGTGCCCTTCCTCGCGATCCAACCGCTCGTCGAGAACGCCGTCCGGCACGGGCTGCAGGGCAAGACCGGCATCGGGCAGGTGACGATCACGGCGGCCGACTACGGGGCGTTGGCGGAGATCACCATCGAGGACGACGGCTCCGGCAGCGACCCCGACCTCATCCGTGCCGTGCTCGCCGGGGAGAGCGACCGGGACTCGATCGGGCTGGGCAACGTCGACGCCCGGTTGCGCCAGGCCTACGGCGACCAGTACGGCCTGGTCGTCGAGACCGCCCCGGGGGCGGGCACGAAGGTGACCTTCCGGGTGCCGAAATACGCCCCGGGCGCGGTCGGGTAGCCGCCACTCCCGGCACACCCCGCCCTCGGGATGCGCCGGGCCTCTCCCGCGGGCCGCACCCGGCACCCTATTCTTGCTGGACATGACGACGACGCCGATGCCCTCACCGGGGCAGGCCGTCCCCCCGCTGCGGGCGCTGCTCGTGGACGACGAGGCCCCGATGTTGTCGGAGCTGACCTGGCTGCTGGAGCGCGACGAACGCATCGGCCAGATCCACACGGCCAGCAGCGGCACCGAGGCCCTCAAAGCGCTGGACACCCACCCGATCGACGTGATCTTCACCGACATCTCCATGCCCGACCTCGACGGGCTGGCCCTGGCCCGGGTGCTGGCGCGCTTCGCCGAGCGACCCCAGGTCGTCTTCGTCACGGCATACGAGGAACACGCGGTGACCGCCTTCGAGTTGGAGGCGACCGACTACGTCATGAAGCCGGTGCGCGCCGACCGGCTGGCCGAGGCGGTCCGCCGGGTCGCCGCCCAGCGAGCCGAGCCCAGCCAGGCCCAACCGAGCGCCCCCGAGACGCCCCCCGACGAGACGATCGCCGTCGAGTTGGGCGGGGTGACCACCTTCGTGCAACGCAGCCAGATCCTCTACGCCCAGGCGCAGGGCGACTATGCGCGGCTGCATACGGCCACCGCCTCCCACCTCGTGCGGATCTCCCTCAACGCCCTCGAGGAGCGCTGGGGTGAGCACGGTTTCGTTCGGATCCATCGCTCCACCCTCGTGTCGACCACGCACATCACCGCGGTGACCGTGCACGGCGGTCGGTGCCGGGTGCGCCTGGACGGAGACACCGAACTCGAGGTGAGCCGGCGGCATACTCGCGCCCTGCGCGACCGGCTGATCCGCGCCACCAGGTGAGCGAGACCGATCGCACCGAGACACCCCGCCGGGTGCGGGTCACCTCACCGCGGCGCGACGCTCGACGCCGGGCCGAACAACGCCCCGGCTCGATCGAGCTGGCCGAGCAGACCGGCCTCGGGGAGGTCTACCTCACGGCCCTGCTGCGCGCCCAGCTGCGGCTGGCAGCCGCGGTCCTGCTCGCCGTCGGCGGGCTGATCGGCGGGCTGCCGGCGCTCTTCCTGCTCGCTCCCCAAGCCGCGGCGGCCACGCTCGGGCCGCTGCCGGTGCCCTGGCTCGTCGTCGGGGTGGCCGTCTACCCCCTGACCTACCTGGCCGCCCGGGTGCACGTGCGCCAAGCCGAACGGATCGAACGTGACTTCACCGACCTGGTCACCCATGACTGACCGAGGCCCGGGCGCGTGAGCACGGCGCCGCAGAGCTGGGCGCTGCTGGCCGTCGTCGCCGTGTGCCTGGCCACGGTCGGTGTCGGTGCGCTCGGGCTGCGGCTGTCCCGCACGACGAGCGACTTCTACGTCGCCGGCCGACTGGTCTCCCCCGCCTGGAACGCCTCGGCGATCAGCGGTGAATATCTCTCCGTCGCGTCCTTCCTCGGGGTGGCCGGGCTGGTCTACTCGCTGGGCACCCAGATGCTGTGGCTGCCGGTCGGCTACACCGTCGGCTATCTCGTGCTCCTGGTGCTCGTCGCGGCCCCGTTGCGACGCTCCGGCGCCTACACCATCCCCGACTTCGCCGAGCTGCGGCTGCAGTCGCCGCGGATCCGACTCATCTCCAGCCTGCTCGTCGTCGCCATCGGCTGGCTCTACCTGCTGCCCCAGTTCCAGGGCGCCGGGCTGACGCTGCGCACCGTCACCGGCCTCCCGCCGTGGGTGGGGTCGTTGCTCGTGGCGGTCGTCGTGATGCTCAGCGTGGCCGCCGGCGGGATGCGCTCGATCACTCTCGTGCAGGCCATGCAGTACTGGCTCAAGCTGGCCGCCCTCGCGATCCCGGGGTTCGTGCTGCTGGCACTGTGGTGGCGACACGGTCAGCCGTTGCCGGCCACGAGCGGGCCGGCCGGGCCGTTCGGCAGCGAGCTCGCGGCATACCCTCCGCGGGCCCACCCCGTCTACGCGACGTACTCGACGATCCTGGCCCTGTGCTTCGGCACGATGGGGCTGCCGCACGTGCTCGTGCGCTTCTACACCAACCCCGACGGGCGGGCGGCGCGACGCACGACGGTCATCGTCCTGGCCATGCTCGGCGGCTTCTACCTCTTCCCACCGGTCTTCGGCATGCTCGGGCGGATCTACCTGCCGAGTCTGCCGACGGATGCCCGGGTCGACTCGGTGGTGCTGTTGCTGCCCGCCGAGATGACCCCCGGCGTGCTCGGCGACGTGATGTCGGCGGTGCTGGCCGGTGGGGCGTTCGCGGCGCTGCTGTCGACGGCCAGCGGGCTCACCGTCTCGGTCGCGGGCGTCATCGACCAGGACCTCTTCTCCGGGATGCTCAACCGGCGACTGGGCGGCGACCTGCCCCGCACCCACAGTTTCCGGCTCGCCTCCGCGGTCGCGGTGCTCGTCCCGTATGCCGCGGCCTCCCTCCTCGCCCCGCAGGTCACCCTCGCCGACACGGTCGGGTTGGCCTTCGCCGTGGCCGCGTCGACCTTCTGCCCACTGCTGCTGCTCGGGGTGTGGTGGCGCGGGTTGTCGGTCACCGGTGCCTTGGCCGGGCTCGCGGTCGGGGCCGGCACCGCGATCGTGGCGGTGACGACGACGTATTTCGGGCTCGTCCCGGTCGACGCCGACCCGTGGTGGGCCACTTTGCTGGCCCAACCGGCCGCGTGGAGTATGCCGCTGGCCTTCGCCACGACGGTGCTCGTCTCGCTCGCCACGCCGGGCTCGGTGCCCCGCGGCGCCGCCCGGATCATGGTGCGACTGCACGCCCCGGAAGAGCTCACCGCACCGCGGCCGAGCTCCGGCTGAGCCCGCCGTTCAGCGTGGTCGGCGACCGTTGGGCGCACAGCTGCCCCCCATTGGGCGAGACGGCTTCCCATACAGCGAGAGCGCACTGGCGGCGGCATACCGGAGCCCGCAGAGTGTGACGCACCTAACGCGGCCGGAGTTGTGGCCGCCCCCGCTGAAGCCGGAGGTCCCGTTGAGTACACACGACATCAGTGAGGAACGTGCGGCGGCATACATAGCAGTGCAGAACTCGCAGGAGTTCGCCGAGCTGCGCCGCAAGTTCCGTAAGTTCGTCTTCCCCATGACCGGCCTGTTCCTGGCGTGGTACTTCCTCTACGTCCTGCTCGCGTCCTACGCCACGGGCTTCATGAACACCAAGGTCGTCGGCCAGATCACCTGGGGCCTCATCCTCGGACTCGGTCAGTTCGCCTCGACCTTCGCGATCACGATGATCTACGCCCGCTGGGCCGACCGCGAACTCGACCCGGCAGCCGCCGCGCTCGCCGAGCACATGGAAAGGGGTGAGCTGCAGTGAACGCCCTCGCCGTCCCAACCGCCAACATGGTCGGCAACGTCACCATCAACATCTCGATCTTCCTCGTCTTCGTCCTCGTGACGCTCGCCATCGTCATCAAGGTGTCGAAGCAGAACACCACCGCGGCCGACTACTACGCCGGCGGGCGGGCCTTCACCGGTCGCCAGAACGGCATCGCGATCACCGGCGACTACCTCTCGGCGGCCTCCTTCCTCGGCATCGCCGGCTCCATCGCGGTCAACGGCTATGACGGCTTCCTCTTCTCGATCGGCTACCTGGTCGCCTGGCTCGTGGCCCTGCTGCTCGTCGCCGAACTGCTGCGCAACACCGGGCGATTCACCATGGCCGACGTGCTGAGCTTCCGGCTGCGGCAGCGGCCGGTGCGGACCGCGGCAGCCGTCAACACCCTCGCCGTGTCCGCCTTCTACCTGCTGGCCCAGATGGCCGGTGCGGGTGGCCTCGTCGCCCTGCTGCTCGGCATCAGGGACAAGACCGGCCAGAGCGTCGTCATCGCCGTCGTGGGTGCGCTGATGATCGCCTACGTGCTCATCGGCGGGATGAAGGGCACCACCTGGGTGCAGATCATCAAGGCCGCGCTGCTCATTCTCGGCGCCGGCATCATGACCCTGTGGGTCGGGGCGCATTACAACTTCAACCTCTCCTCGATGTTCGACGCGGCCATCGCGACGGCCAAGAACGAGAACATCCTCTTCGGCGGCATCCTCTACAAGAACAAGATCGACTTCATCTCCTTGTCGATCGCCATCGTGCTCGGCACCGCGGGGCTGCCGCACGTCCTCATGCGCTTCTACACGGTGCCCAGCTCCAGGGAGGCCCGTCGTTCGGTGGTCTGGGCCATCTGGTTGATCGGCCTCTTCTACCTCTTCACCCTCGTGCTGGGCTACGGCGCGGCCGCCCGCGTCGGCGCGGACACCATCAAGGCAGCCCCCGGCGGGCAGAACTCCGCGGCACCCTTGCTGGCCTACAACCTCGGCGGTGAGCTGCTGCTCGGCGTGATCTCCGCGGTCGCCTTCGCGACGATCCTCGCGGTCGTCGCCGGCCTCACCATCACCGCCTCGGCCTCCTTCGCGCACGACATCTACGCCCAGGTCATCAAACGCGGCACGGTCAGCGCCGACGAGGAGGTCAAGGTGGCCCGTCGGGCCGCCGTTGTCATCGGCATCCTCGCGATCGTCGGCGGCATCTTCGCCAACGGCCAGAACATCGCCTTCCTCGTGGCGTTGGCCTTCGCGGTCGCGGCGAGCGCGAACCTCCCGACGATCCTCTACTCGCTGTTCTGGAAGGGATTCACCACTCGCGGCGCACTGTGGTCGATGTACGGCGGGCTCATCAGCGCCCTCACCCTCATCGTCTTCAGCCCGACGGTGTCTGGTGCGCCGAGTTCGATGTTCCCCACGGCGAGCTTCGCGTGGTTCCCGCTGAACAACCCGGGCATCATCACCGTGCCGTTGTCCTTCTTCCTCGGCTGGCTCGGCTCGGTCACGAGCAACGAGACCAACGACGCCAAGTTCGCCGAGATGGAGGTCCGCTCGCTCACCGGTGCCGGCGCCGAGAAGGCCGTCCTGAACCACTGACCCCAAGACCCTCGGTATGCCGCGTGCGCTCGCGGCAGCCGGTCACCACAGTGATGAATGGCGCCCCGGGCCGCGGCCCGGGGCGCCATTCGGCGTGCCCAGGCGCTTTGGTGGGACGCGCAGGAATGCGGCAGCGCGGCCGATCCGTGCCGCACCTGACGGCGGCTTCTCAACTGGTGGACACCAGGTCCGGGCCGCAGCCCAGCGGCCAGGACCCGCCCGCAGCGCGGCATACCGGCCTCCGTAGGGTCGAGTGCGACACCCGTGATACCCGCGCCCCAGGAGGTGGCCCCGTGCATCACTTGCACCCCGCGCTCATCGGCACCTACGAGACGGTCCTGCGCCGCAACGCCGGTGAGGTCGAGTTCCACCAAGCCGTCCTGGAGGTGCTCGAGAGCCTGCACGCGGTCGTGGAGAAGCGCCCCGAGTATGTCGAGGCCTCGATCATCGAACGGATCTGCGAGCCGGAGCGCCAGATCATCTTCCGGGTGCCGTGGGTCGACGATCGCGGCACCGTGCAGATCAACCGGGGCTTCCGGGTCAACTTCAACTCAGCCCTCGGGCCGTACAAGGGTGGGCTGCGGTTCCACCCGAGTGTCTACCTCGGGATCATCAAGTTCCTCGGGTTCGAGCAGACCTTCAAGAACGCGCTCACCGGAATGCCCATCGGCGGCGGCAAGGGCGGCTCGGACTTCGACCCCAAGGGCCGCTCGACCGCCGAGATCATGCGCTTCTGCCAGTCGTTCATGACCGAGCTCTACCGGCACATCGGGGAGTACACCGACGTGCCGGCCGGCGACATCGGCGTCGGCGGCCGCGAGATCGGGTATCTCTTCGGTCAGTACAAGCGCATCACCAACTCCTACGAAGCCGGCGTCATCACCGGCAAGGGGCTCACCTGGGGTGGCTCGCAGGCCCGCAAGGAGGCCACCGGCTACGGCACCGTCTATTTCGTCGACGAGATGCTCAAGGCCAACGGGGAGAGCTTCGACGGGCGCCGGGTCGCGGTGTCCGGCTCCGGCAATGTCGCGATCTATGCGATCGAGAAGGTCCAGGAGCTCGGCGGACGGGCCCTCACGTGCTCGGACTCGGCCGGCTACGTGCTCGACGAGGACGGCATCGACCTGGACCTGCTCAAGCAGATCAAGGAGGTCGACCGCGGCCGGGTCTCCGACTATGTCATCGCGCGCCCGCAGGCCCGGTTCTTCCCCGAGGGCAGTGTCTGGGATGTGCCGTGCGAGGTCGCCCTGCCCTGCGCCACCGAGAACGAGCTGCGCCTGGACGGTGCCCAGGAGCTCATCACGAACGGCGTGCGCTATGTCGGTGAAGGCGCCAACATGCCGACCACCCCCGAGGCGATCCGGGCGCTGCGCGAGGCGAAGGTCGCCTACGCCCCCGGCAAGGCGGTCAACGCCGGTGGTGTGGCGACGAGCGCGCTGGAGATGCAGCAGAACGCCTCCCGCGACTCCTGGAGCTTCGAGTACACCGACCAGCGGTTGCACCAGATCATGAAGGGCATCCACGACTCCTGCCTGGAGACCGCCGAGGAGTTCGGCGCACCGGGTGACTACGTCGCGGGCGCCAACATCGCAGGCTTCATCCAGGTCGCCGACGCGATGCTCGCCTTGGGTGTGGTCTGACCCCGTCGCGATCCGAACCGCACGACCGGGTGGCGGGCGCCTGAGCGCCCGCCACACGTTTTTTCGTCGGTATGCCGCGAACTCACCTCACCATGCCTAGCAACCGACCAACGACGGGTGAACCTCTGGTGATGAGTCACCGGCATACCCGATAGTTGTCGGACAAAACGGACACGGGCAGGCGGACCATGAAGTCGTGTCAACCGTTACCGTGATCCTCGCGCTCGTGATCGTCACCGCGCTCGCCTTCGACTTCACCAACGGATTCCACGACACCGGCAATGCGATGGCGACCTCGATCGCCACCGGGGCGCTGGCGCCGAAGACCGCGGTGATCCTCTCCGCGGTGCTCAACCTCGTCGGGGCGTTCCTGTCCGTCGAGGTGGCGCTCACCGTGACGAACGCGGTGGTGCGCATCCAGGACAAGACCGGTGCTCCCGACCCCGCCCTGCTGGCCGACGGCGGCACCGCACTGCTGCTCATCGTGCTGGCCGGGCTCGTCGGCGGCATCGTGTGGAACCTGCTCACCTGGCTGCTCGGGTTGCCGTCGTCCTCCTCGCACGCGCTCTTCGGCGGGCTGGTCGGCGCGACGCTGGCGGGCCTGGGCACCGGCGGGGTCAACTGGGCCGGCGACGGCAGCAAGCTCGACGGGGTGCTCGGCAAGGTCGTCATGCCCGCGCTGCTCTCACCGGTCATCGCGGTGATCGTCGCCTCGGTCGGCACCTGGCTGATCTTCAAGGTCACCACCGGCGTCGCCGAGCGCTACCGGGAGTCCGGCTTCCGCTGGGGGCAGATCGGGTCGGCCTCACTGGTCTCGCTGGCCCACGGCACGAACGACGCGCAGAAGACCATGGGGGTGATCACCCTCGCCCTCGTGGCTGCCCACCAGTGGACCGACCTCAAGTCCGTGCCGCTCTGGGTGAAGGTGGCCTGCGCCGTCGCCATCGCGCTGGGCACCTATCTGGGCGGCTGGCGGATCATCCGCACCCTCGGCAAGGGCCTGGTCGAGATCTCCTCGCCGCAGGGCATGGCCGCCGAGAGTTCCTCGGCCGCGGTCATCCTCGCCTCAAGCCATCTCGGCTTCGCGCTGTCCACGACGCATGTCGCCACCGGGTCGATCCTCGGCACGGGCATCGGACGCAAGGACGCCGAAGTGCGTTGGCGGGTCGCCGGCCGGATGGCCGTCGCCTGGGCGATCACCCTCCCGGCCGCCGCCGCCGTCGGCGCCACGATGTGGCTCATCGGGCACCTGGTCGGCGGCCTGGCCGGCGCGCTCGTCGTCTTCGCCATCCTCGTCGGGCTCGCCGCGTGGATGTGGCGACGCTCCCGCCAGAACGCCGTCGACCACACCAACGTCAACGCCGACTGGGACCACCCCCGGTTGCGCGAACTCGCCGGGGCCACCCTGCCCTGACGATCGCCCGACCGTGCTCCATCGGCCACCACCGCTCCCCCAGGAGGGACTGCGATGAACAACATCGGTTACGCCTTCGACGGCGCGTGGCGCGTGCTCGCCGCCGGCCTCGTGCTCGGTGCGGGTCTCCCACTCGTCTTCGCCCTGGGCATCCGGACGATGGCCCTGGGAGCCGGCGGCGACGCCGAGCTGCCCGACCACGGCGCCGCGCGCCCACCGCACCCGATCGGGCGCCTACTCGCCCTGGTGTGCTTCGCGGTCGTCCTGGCGGGCGTCGGCATCGGCATCACGTACATCGTGGCGTCCGGGATGGGCAAAGCGCTCAGCTTCGAGCACATCGTGCCGATGCTCGTGGACAAGAAGTGACCTGAGCCGGGCCGCCGGGGTGGGTATCCTCAGAGCATGACTCGTGCCCGCACCGGCGGGTGGCGTCTGCCCTAGGCGGCGCCCCGACGATCCGGCCACGAGTGACCCCGGAAGAACCGACGCCGCCCCACGGGCGGCGTCGTGCTGTCCGGCCCCGGTGGCCGGCGCTGACCCGGCCGGGGGCGCCCACCGAAGGAGAGCACGATGACCAGCCAGCCCAGCGGCATACCAGCGCGGCCGCGACCACGATCCCTGTCGGGGATGCAGCCGACCAGCGACAGCCTGCACATCGGCAACTACGTCGGGGCGCTGGTCAACTGGGTCGAGTTGCAGGAGAGCTACGACTCCTTCTACTTCGTCGCCGACCTGCACGCGCTCACCGTGCCGACCGACCCGCAGGTGCTGCGCCGTCGCACCCGGATCACCGCGGCGCAGTTCATCGCCGGCGGCATCGACCCGCAGCGCTCGGCGATCTTCTGCCAGAGCCACCTGCCCCAGCACGCGGAACTCGGCTGGGTGATGAGCTGCCTCACCGCGATGGGTGAGGCCGAGCGGATGACCCAGTTCAAGGACAAGGTCGCCAAGGGCCAGAGCGCAAACGTCGGGCTGTTCACCTACCCGATGCTGATGGCCGCCGACATCCTCATCTACGACGCCGACAAGGTGCCGGTCGGTGAGGACCAGCGCCAGCACCTGGAGATCACCCGCGACCTGGCCCAGCGCTTCAACCAGCGGTACGGGGAGACCCTCGTGGTGCCCGAGGCGCACATCCTCAAGGAGACCGCCCGGATCATGGAGTTGACCGACCCGACGAGCAAGATGTCGGGCACCAACTCCCCCGACGCCGGGCTCGTGCTGTTGTCCGATGACCCCAAGCGGATCGTCAAGAAGATCAAGTCCGCCGTCACCGACGCGCAGACCGACGTGCGCTACGACCCGCAGGCCAAACCTGGCGTCTCCAACCTGCTCGTCATCGAGAGCGCGCTCACCGGCGTGCCGGTGCCGGAGTTGGAGAGCCGGTATGCCGGGCAGGG
>RRZU012636030.1_pt1 | contig 18229 bp, 19 predicted proteins | sample 2165561 | NCBI WGS metagenome assembly RRZU01 (sample SAMN10456909, study PRJNA506462) | wastewater metagenome | isolation source: wastewater sludge | place: USA: Moscow, Idaho | reverse complement strand
TTCCATAAAAAGAGCAATCTTTAAGATGCTTAGAATAAAAAAAGCTACTACTGCATTAGAGCCCACACAACTATCCTTCATTATTTCTAACATTCTATCTTTGCTTCTTCCGGAAAAAACTCCATCAGCAGTGTCCATAAACCCATCGCAATGTAATGCTCCCGTTAAAATAATGCTAAGCGTAAATAGCAGTATTGCTAAAAAATTATGCGAAAGATAAATATGGACTAAGGGTAAATATTTTATGGCAATAAAATAAAAGCTTGCCATAATAATTCCTAAAACCGCCCCTATCAAAGGAAAATATTTAACACTTTTGCCGAATGACTCCAGTGACCACTCCGTTTGTTTTACTATTTTCAGAGAAGTCAAAAACTGTAATCCCACAAAAAAATTATTCATAATAACCTCATTATTAAAATACTACCTAAAATAAAAACAATAGTAGTACTATACATCATTAAATTAGTTTTTGCGATATGGCTACTATCTATAACATTATCAGCCTCACCCATATAGGCGCGCATTGAAGCTCTGCCAAAATAATAATTTAGGCCACCAAGCCTGATATTTAAAGCACCCGCCACTCCAGCTTCACTAATACCACTGTTAGGACTTGGATGCTTAGCCGCATCTCTAAGAATCATTTTAAATGCATTTTTATAATCTAAGCGCAAGATAATAGAAACTAGCACAATTAATACACCGGTTATTCTTGCCGGAAAATAGTTGAAAATATCATCAACTTTAGCCGCACAAAATCCAAAATCTTGATATTTATCATTTTTATAGCCTAACATCGAATCCATGGTATTAACAGCACGATATACAAATGCTAGTGAAATACCTCCCAGCAAAAAATAAAATAATGGTGCAATAACGCCATCCACTATATTCTCCGCGACCGTTTCAATAGTGGCTCTAGCAATTTCACTTTTCTCAAGATTTTCAGTATCACGGCCAACAATCCATGATACTTTTTGCCGAGCGGTTATTAAATCATTGTTATCTAAATATTTTTTTATTTCAAAACCAGCTTCTGATAAAGCCCGTGGTGAAATAGTAAAGCTGAGAATAAGACCACTTAAGATCAATTTTGAAATATCATTTAAATAACTTAGGCTAAGATTAATTGCAGTCATCATACCATAAACTAACCCTAACAGGCAAAGTACTAGCAGACCACCTTTAAATTTTTTTATTTTTGGTTTTTCTTGACACTTTAGTAGCAACTTTTCTAAAAATGCAATCAATTTCCCAATTAAAGCTACCGGATGATATTTAGTTTTAGGATCGCCAATAATTGTATCAAATAAAAAAGAAATTATTAAGATATATTCTGCCAAATTATTCACCCATTATCTGCATCAACTTTTTCATATCAAGATTATTTCTGACAGTATCAGCCAGTCTATTATAACTACCTTGTTTTAGTGCATTAATATTTATACTAACCGCCAATGGTTTCAAGCCTTTTTTACTTCTAATAGCATTTAACAGTGAGCGTCTTAGGGTATCATTATCAAATATACCATGAATATAAGTTCCTAATATTTGTTGATTTTCACTAATAACACCATCGACTAAATTAACATTTTCCCTCGAGCGTTTTTCAATGTGAAATGGTGATAATACCGGCTGAGTAAACTCTGTCCGCCCCATATGTATTTCATAACCTGATAAATTTTCAGCAAAAATATCTTTGTTTAAAAATTTAAAATTTTGTACCGTTCGTGCCTGTATTTGGTGAGTTATTTTATTGCCTAAAAAAACAGTTTTCATCGGTAGTAAGTTTAAACCAGAAATTTTCGCTAGCGAAGATTCAGTTTTTTCCGGATCAATTATTTCGCTACCTAACATTTGATAGCCACCACAAATACCAATAATCGGTGTTCCTTGCTGAGCTAAAGCTAACAACTCTTTTTCATACCCTTCAGTTCTTAGATACAATAAATCTTCACTAGTATTTTTACTGCCGGGTAAAATAATTAAATCCGGATTGCCAATTGCTTCACCTTGTTTAACATAACGCAAGTTAACATCAGGTTCAACCTCTAAACTATCAAAATCAGTAAAGTTTGAAATTTTTGGTGTTCGAAGCACCGCAATTTCAATTTCAGCTTGCTGATCTATATTTTTTACAGTATTTTTATCTTCTAAGGAAACCGAATCCTCATCATCAATCCCTAAATTATCAAGATGCGGTATCACGCCTAAAACCGGTTTGCCTGTTTTCTCTTCTAAAAAATCTAACGCCGGTTTTAATAAAGTAATATCACCACGAAATTTATTAATAATTAACCCTTTAACCAAGTCTCGTTCATCCGGCTCTAATAATTCTAGTGTTCCGACGATTGAGGCTAATGCTCCACCTCTATCAATATCTGCTATTAATAATACTGGTGCATTAAGAAGCTTCGCTACTCTCATATTAACAATATCGTTGGCTTTTAAGTTAACTTCTGCCGGACTGCCAGCTCCTTCGATTACCACAATTTCATATTCTTTAGATAATTTTTCTAGTGTTTTTTCAACAACACCTAATGCCGTTAAAGAATAACCATTGTGATACTCTTTGGCTGACATTGTGCCAACCGGTTTTCCCAATAAAATAACTTGTGAAGTTGAATTCCCGGTCGGTTTTAATAAAACTGGATTCATTTCTACAACCGGTTCCAATCCTGCCGCTTCAGCTTGAGCAACCTGTGCTCGCCCCATTTCTTCACCGGTTTTAGTTACATATGAATTTAAGGCCATATTCTGTGCTTTAAAAGGCACAACCTTATAGTCGTCTTGCAAAAAAATACGACATAACGCAGTTGTTAAAATACTTTTGCCAACATGTGAGCTTGTTCCTTGCAACATTATATATTTAGCCATACTATTCCCCTACTATGATATTATTTTTAATTTTATTTAATTCTACCGGTATCCCACTAATAACTAAAAAGACTTCATCTGCAATTGCAGCAATCATTTGATTTGCAATACCAGCTAAATCACGAAATTCTCGTGCTAAATTATTTTCCGGAACGATGCACATCCCAACTTCATTAGTAACAAAAACAATATTAGCTCCAGTTTTTTTACTAACTTCAATAATTCGTTCAACCGCTTCTTTAACATAATGATAACGCTCTTTAATAGACGCCGGTGCATTTTCTGACAGTAATAGATTAGTTACATATAATGTCAAGCAATCAAATAAAATTATATCACTGCTTTTAGCTGAATTTTCAATCGCAAACTCAGCTAAATACGGTGCCTCAATACACTTCCAATTACTTGGACGACGACTTTTATGAAGGCCAACTCTATACCGCATTTCTTCATCAAAGACTTGTGCTGTAGCAATATATGTTATATTATTACCAACTTTAGCAACATATTTTTCAGCAAACGTACTTTTTCCACTTCTTGCTCCACCCGTAACCAAAACAATTTTCCCTGACAAAATTAACACCTTCTAATCTTTTCTTGATTTATATTCTTGGGCTTTATTCAAAAAATTAACTACTAATTCTTCATTTCCCGCAAAATGAATATGTAAATATGACGCTAAAATATTTTCAGAGCTAAACCCTGAGTAGTATTTAGCCTTTGTTCTAGATTTTTCAAATTCAAAGCCCCATTCAAAATGCTGGTCATCTAAAATTTCCATTGAAGAAAAATGAAATTCATGTCCTTTGATAACTTCATTTTTAGGGCATAAAATGTTGTCTTTTAATGCTCTAGCTTGAACATAGCCCACGGTTTGTAATTTGTTGTTCATCTTGCATTCTGCCGGCACAAGACCTACCATTTCAAAGGCTACAGCATTAAAATCAATAATCTTCGAACACAAATACATAAAGCCACCGCATTCAGCATAAATTGGCATCTTCTTAGCAGCAACCGCTTTTATCGCCATAATCATTTCTTTATTTTGTGAAAGCTCTTTCACAAACATTTCCGGAAAACCACCGCCTAGAATCAATGCATCGACCTCTGGCAATTTTTTGTCATGTAGCGGACTAAATTCAATTATTTCAGCTCCATAATCACTTAATACCGCTAAACTTTCGGGATAATAAAATGAAAAAACCTCATCTTTAGCAACACCAATTTTAAGAGCACTAAAAACATGCTTTTTGATATTTTTAGTGTCAAGTTGTAAGGCTGGTGCTGTTTTAGCTATATTATAAATTTCAGTAACATCAACTTGTTTTTTTATATTATCTTTAATATGCTCTAAAATTTTCGAAACATCATTTTCTGTAGTTGGTGTCAAGCCTAAATGACGTTCTGGCATCGCCATATTAGTATTTCTTCTAACGCAACCTAATACTTTTATACCGAGCCTTGAAATTGCCTCTACTACCATTTTTTCATGATTATCTGAGCCTAATCTATTAATGATTACTCCGGCGAAATTAAGTTCCGGATCATAGTTTTTAAAGCCCAATGCTATGGCAGCTGCACTATCGCCCATCGACTTAGCATCTATTACTAAAACAACCGGTGCTTGTAGTAATTTGGCGATAGTGGCGGTACTACTAATTCCATTAGTTCCACCATCATATAACCCCATAACCCCTTCAATAACGGCAATATCACTATTAGTTGCTGTTTGTAAAAATATTTCTTTAATTTTTTCACTTGGCACTAACCATGTATCAAGATTATGACATTGCTTTTTGCTAGCTAAGGAATGAAAGCCCGGATCAATATAATCAGGGCCTATTTTATATGGTTGAACATTTAACGCTAATTCTTTTAAACAAGCTAAGATTCCGTTGGTTATTGTTGTTTTGCCAGCACCACTATTGGTTGCAGCAATAACTATTCGCGGCTGTTCAATATTGTTCATAGTTATCTCCAATTATTAGTCCAACATATATAAAAGTGCATTAACAACAGAAGCAGCAATCGGACTGCCACCCTTATTACCTACTACTGTTATGTATGGAACAGGTGCTTGCTCAATTAAGTAATCTTTTGACTCTCTCGCTCCAACAAAACCTACCGGTATTCCAATAATCGCTGCCGGCTTAATTTCATTTTCTTTAATCATTTTTAAAACTTCAAATAAAGCGGTTGGGGCATTGCCAATAGCAATAATTGCATTATCTAATTTTTTGCCAAATTTACGCATCGCTGCCATTGATCTAGTAATACCTTGTTCTTTAGCAAGCTTAGCAACTTCTTCATCAGCAATTAAACATTCTACGCTACCACCATATTGTGCTAATCTTTTTTTATTAATACCGGTTCTAACCATTTCAACATCAGTGTAAATATTACAACCATTCTTCAAGGCAGTTAAAGCACTATCAACAAAGTCTTTTTGAGCTTTAATAACATGAGCATATTCAACATCACCAGAGGCATGAATGATACGAGAAAAAATTTTAATTTCTTTTGGTGAAAGATTATATTCTGCTAAGTAAGGAGCAATAATCTCCATACTACGGCTTTCAATTTGTTCCGGAACAGTTATAAATTCCATTAGTTTTCATCTCCATTTTTATTATTCAACAACTGTAAAACAGCTTCAAAAGTATTAACTTTATTAATATATTCAATCTTCGGTCTAGCAATCATTATTATTGGTAAATTTAAGCTTATCGCCGCTGAAATTTTAGTATCTGTTCCACCAATAATACCACTATTTTTAGTGATAATTACCTCAGCTTGATATTTTTTATATAATTCTAAATTTAATTCATGCGAAAAAGGTCCTTGTAACGCAACAATGTTTTTTGCAGTTAATCCGGCTACCTGACACTTAGTTATTACTTCCACTGATGGTAAAACTCTAACCGTGATATTTTTATCTTTAAGACTTGGTTCATTTAAAAAAACATCCAATGTTTTACTACCTGTTGTCAGAAAAATATTATTACCAAAGGTTCCAGCGACTTTAGCGGCTTGATGATAACTCTCTACTATCATTAATTTTTCATATTCCGGCAATAATGCTGTCGCGCGTTCATATCTAATGTACTTTATGTTTAAATCTTTAGCCACAGTAAGTGCATTTTCTGAGACAATTTCAGCATAAGGATGACTGGCATCAATAATTGTATCAATATCATTGTCTTGTACTAATTTTTTAATATCATTTAAAGTTAACCGTGCATCATTAATTTTTAAATACTGATGATTTAACAAGCTTTTTCCATACTCGCTAACTACTGATGCCAAAACTTCATAACCTTGCTCCAATAACATATTAATTAAAGCTCTAGCATCTTGAGTTCCGGCAAAGACTAAAATCATATTTTATAGCCTCTTGGCGTAATGATTTTTCCATCTTCGACATAAGTATTGCTATTTCCAATAATAACCAAAGAGAACATGTCAATTGTTTCCTTAGTAAAATCTTTTAAATTAGATATTATCGCATATTCTTTTTCTCTCGTTGCATTATTGACAATCCCCACTGGTGTTTGCGGATCTTTAAATTTAAGCATTATCTCTCTTATTTCTTCAATTTGAGTAACGCGTTTTTTACTTTTGGGATTATAGAGTGCTACAACAAAATCACCTTGAGCGACTAGTTCCGCTCTTTTTTTAATCAAATCCCATGGTGTCAATAAATCACTTAGACTAATTACCGCAAAATCATGCATTAGCGGTGCACCCAAAATTGCTGCCGAAGCACTCACCGCACTAATCCCCGGAACAACTTCAACTTTCGGTTGTTTTTCTTTTGGCAACTGCATTACCAGCTCCAACACTAATCCAGCCATCCCATATATTCCAGGATCTCCACTGGAAACAACCACAACCTTTTGTCCACTGATAGCTTTTTCGACAGCCATTTTGCAACGATCAATTTCTTGTAACATTGCTGTCCCTATAACTTCTTTATCTTCAATCAACGATTTAATTAAAGTTATATAGGCATTATAACCAACCACCACATCAGCATTTCTGATACTGTTAAAAGCTCTTGGGGTCATATCATTAAGACTACCAGGGCCAATCCCCACTACTGTTAACTCTCCACTGCTAATGCTATCGTCACCTTGGGAAATTTGGTTTTCCTCAATAGTAATTTCTTCTGCTGACTCGCTAATATCGCTGCTGCTTCGCATACATTTCCAACTCCAATCTTTTTATTAACAAAATCTGATTCTTGTAAATTATATTTCTTTATAGTTTCAGATATTTTTTCATTATCATAAAAGGAAAGCTTAACATTTAACAGCTTAGCAACCGCTATTAAGCCTTCTTCATCTTCTTTTAAAGTAGTACTGGCAATACCACAAATATTATCTTTATGAATATTGGCAATCTTACAAGCTTCTGTTATTGCATATAAAATTTCATTAATGGTAGTATTTCTCCGACAACCAATTCCTAAAATTATATTAGCCGGTTGTAATAATAAAGTATTTTCTATAACTACAGTATTAGAGCTTATTAAAACTGCCGGAAAATTCATGTTATTATTAGTTAAATCAATTTCATTAAGCTGTAGACCTAACTTTTCAGCCTCAGCACAATACCAGCTATAGTTCATTATTGTTTTATCAATATAATAATGAACGCTCCGCCCTGCCACAATTTCAGCATTTATCTTAACTAATTGTTGCCGTGAAGTTATTTTTAAGTTCAACTTTTTAGCCAGCATATCTGCCGCTAATTTATTATTAACATCACTCGCAGTGGTAATGACAGGAATAGCCGCTAACTCTTTAGCAATAGTTAGCGTTAATTCATTTGCTCCACCAATATGACCTGATAATAAGCTGATAACATGTTCACCGGTTTCATTCAACACTACAACCGCCGGATCTGTAAATTTGTCTTTTAATAATGGCGCAATGACCCGAACGACAATCCCAGTAGCCATTATAAAAATAAGGTTTTCATATTTATTGAAAATTTCAGTAGTTAATTTAGATAAGTTATCATAGCTAATCGTTTCTGTTGCCATATCATTTTTATTTTTTCCGTATAGCTGAGTGTTACTTATTATTGCGGCTAATTTTTCTGCTAGAGCTCCACCCTTGCCTGTCAGATAAATAATGGCTGTACTCATTTTGAAGCATCGCGATACATATGAGCAAACTCCGGGGCATATAATCTAGACAAAGAGTAGCTTGTATCTAAGCATTGACCTACAACTATCATTGCTGTACGCATAATATCATTTTCTTTAATTTTTTGTGCAATATCACCTAAAGTTCCTCTAACTATTTTTTCCTCCGGCCAAGAAGCTTTTTGAACAATCGCAATTGGCGTAGTCTCAGTATACCCGCCTTTAATAAGTTCAGTTACTACCTCTTCAATCATATGTACACTTAAGAAAATACACATTGTAGCATTATGACTTGCTAAGCTTGCCAAACTTTCTTTTTCCGGCACCGGCGTACGTCCTTCAATTCTTGTTACAATAACAGTCTGTGAAACATCAGGCAATGTATACTCTTGTTTTAAGGCCGCTGCGGTCGCTAAAAATGAACTAACTCCTGGAATAACTTTATATTCAATATTATGTTTATTTAACTCATCCATTTGTTCTTGAATTGCCCCATAAATACTAGGATCACCAGTGTGTAACCTTACAACCATTTTATTGTTTTGTACACCTTCTAGCATAACAGTTATAACCTCTGCTAATGTCATTGAGGCACTATTATATACTTGCGCACCCTGCTTTACTAACGACAATAATGCTGGATTAACGAGCGAACCGGCATAAATAACAATATCCGCTTCTCCTAATATTCTTTGACCTTTTACCGTAATTAATTCCGGATCTCCCGGACCTGCCCCAATAAAATAAATCTGCATCTCAAATCTCCTCTACATTTTTTCCGAAACTATAATAGTAATCTGATTTAACGCTTGAAACATATTGTAAGTTCCTATATTATTAATTCTATTTATCCCTACCGAAAAAGCTTCAACTTTATAATGTTTTGCTTGTAGGTAAGTTAAAGCATTATATATTGTTTCCACGGTAACTGCATTAACAATGATTTTACCGTTTTTTTTCAGTAATGTCGCTGATTGGTCAATTATTGCTTGTAGATTTTTCCCACTTCCGCCAATAAAAATAACATCTGCTTGCGGTAAATCAGCCATTCCTTCTGGAGCATAAGCATTGATAACTGTTATATTGTTAGCTTGAAATTTTTCTGCATTTTTCTTAATTAAATCAATTCCTTCAAGATTTTTTTCCAATGCAAAAACTTTTCCTTTCGGTGCTAATAACGCCGCTTCAATAGATAAAGAACCTGTTCCTGCACCAATATCGATAATAATATCATCAGCTTTAATCTTAGCTTTCGCTAACGTTAAAATTCTAACTTCTTCTTTCGTCATCGGAATATTTCCACGAATAAACTCAGTATCTGCTATTCCTATAAAATGCAATTATTTCACCACCATTATACAATGCTTTATTTCTTTATATTGTATTACTTCCGCTAAACTTATATTAACAATATTTTCATCATCATAAGATAGCTTTTCACAAAGCCAAACTTGTGAAGTACTTGGCCAATTATTTTCCAGTAAAATCTCCGCAATTTTTTTTGAATTATAGGTATTGTCAGTTAGCATTCCTAAAACTTTTTCAGGAATATACTCGATTTGTTCTGGGCTAGGGATTCGACCATGAAAACTTAGTAATGTCGCCTCCTGCCAAGCTATTTTAATTCGCGAAAAAGCAACTTGCATTGAACTAATTCCAGGAATTACTTCAATTTCAACAGTGCTAAAAGTTCTTTTTAGTGCCGGCAATAAACTATAATAGCCGGGATCACCGGAAACTAATACTATCACATCAGCTGACCTTAAGTTTTCTTCAATAAAAGTCATTACTGCAGTTAAATCACCAGTTATATTATATTTTTTAATACCTTCTTGTCCATAAGTGCGAAGTGCTCTGGCACTTCCCACTAATACTTTCGCATTTTTAATCTTCTTTAGGGCTATCGGCAAAAGATAATCTGGCGAACCAGGACCAATTCCCACTACAATTATTTTATTTTGCATCCTAAGCTCCTTCCTAATACTTGAGCTTGTTCATCATACCCTAAAAGGTCTCCTTTAAGCGTAACAATAATACTGCCAACTTTTAATTCGCCAAAAGTATAGCGTTCTGCTCTCAAGCTAATTCGCTGTGCCAAAATACTATAAACTTCGTTCAACTTTGCATTCTCAATTAAGGGAATGGCCGCTTCGGTAGTAGTGCAATTTAATATTGCTCTAATCAAATCTTGATTTGCCCCTAATAATGCTAAATATGCCGCTAGTGTTTCCAGTCTAGCATCAGCAATCCGATTATGTGTATGAAAGATACCACTTGCCATTTTTACCAACTTACCTAAATGCCCCAACACTATCACATTTTTTATATTATTTTTAACCGTGCATTCTAACATATGACCAATAAAATTACTGGTTTGAATAACAAGCTTAGGATCGAATTTATATTTTTCAATGGCAATATCTTGACCAATTTTACCAGGAACTAAAACAATTGTCTCAGCACCTAAAGCTTTTGCTACACTAATTTGTGGCGATAAAGAGTTTTTAAAGGCCTCTTCTGACATTGGTCTAACAACTCCAGAAGTACCAATTATCGACAAGCCGTTTTGAATTCCCAATATTGGATTTAAAGTTTTTTTTGCTAACTCTTGCCCTTTCGGAATACTAACAATTATTTCACAAAAAATAGTGTCAGTATTAATAAATTCTGCCACTGCTTTTTCTATCATTATTCTTGGTCCTTTATTAATAGCCGGCTCTCCCGGTAAAATCTCCAGCCCTGGTTTAGTAACAATACCTACACCTTCACCTGCTATTATCTTTAGACCATTATGAGAATTTTCCTTAACCCTAACTTCCGTAATTATTTCAATACCATTGGTTATATCAGGGTCATCACCAGCATCCTTAATAACAATTGCCTTATAACCATTTTCAGTTTTTATAACACTAAAAATAGGAACTTCAATATCGGCATCTTGTGGTGATTTAATAATAACATTATTAGGATATTCTCCATTTAAGGCTAATAAACAAGCTTTAACACCTGCCGTAACACACGAGCCCGTTGTATAACCACAGCGCATCTCATCCAAAAAAAAACCTCCTGCTTATAGCAGGAGGTAGCAAAAAACAATCGGTACTCCGTTATTTTTCATTACCACCTGCCTATCTTCCGTAGGTACAAATTTTAGTAAACTAAAATTAGCGGTGTGTCAGAATAGGTAGGTCTCCTGGCTAAAATCATCAAATACCTAAGCCTTCCCGGTAAACCAGTGGCACAATATAGATATTCTCCTCAATACAGTGGCGGGACCGCGTCGGTATCAAACCGAACTTCCCTATTAAGCATAAAGTTATGCACCTATTCCCCGTTTTTTATATATTTATAAATAAATTTATTATCGACTTGTTTTACTAACAATAATTTTTGTCGAGTCTGTTCCGGAATTCTCTCATAATCAATATCACGCAAAACAAAATAAGATTGATTTTGTTTTGTTAATAATGCTTCGATATCAGGAATATTGTTTTTGCTGAAAAACAATTCTTCACCATAATAGTTACTATAAAAAGAAAAGCCCGGTCTTAAAAATTTTGATACATAAATTGGACTTTTTTGATCATAATGGTTAATAAATTCTTTAGCCAAATTATTGCTGGCAAATTGTGGTGCAATCGCACCAAAGGTAATTCCATATAACGTCGCTATTATAACTATCATCATGATAACATTGCTGACAAACGCATAATTAAACTTATTCTTATAAATAAAAGAAGTATTAATCAGCAAATTTAATAATAAAACACTAGCAATAATTATAACACTGGTTTCTAAACCAGGCAACTGATTGATATTAAAATATAAAGCGGCAATAAACAGACCATTTAATACCAAATTCAAACTTAACCAACCGACTTGCTTAGCTTTGTGATAATAATTTTGTTGTATTTGCTGTAAAAACCAGCCTGTGATAATTGCTAATGGTGGAAACAGCGGTAAAATATATGATACCAATTTTGTTTGTGAAATACTAAAAAAAATAAAAATAAAAAATACCCAAATATTTAAAAATAATAATTCATTGTATTTTTCCTTAGCTTTAGTTAATGATTTATAAAGAGCTTGAACCATTATAGTTGACCAAGGGAAAAACCCTATTAATAAAACAGGAATGTAATAATACCACAATACCCCACTTGGATGTTCCGGTGAAGTAAAGCGAGTAATATTGTGAAAACCTAAGAAGGTTTCGATAAAAATACTACCATGCGTTAGATACATATAAACATACCATGGAAAAGCCACTATCGAAAACAAAATAAAACCTGTTGGTATTTTCATTTGCTTAATTTCAGTAAAATTCCGTGTTATTAATAAATAAAGTAAAATTATAAATCCCGGAAAAATAATTCCTATTGGGCCCTTAGTCAAGGTTGCCAGTCCGGCAAAAATATAAAATAAATAATATTTTTTTTGCATAAATAAAAACAATGCGACCGATAAAAATAGCGTTAAAGTGATGTCAGTAACCGCCGCTTTACTAAGATAAAAGAATTCAACACTGGTCAGTAATATCAGTGCACTATACATTGCAACTTTTTCATTAAAAAATTTATTCGCAAAATAATATCCTGTAAAAATTAAAACAATGCCTAAAAGTGCCGAAGGAAATCTTGCTGCAAAATCATTAATACCAAAGAGCTTATAACTACCAGCAACTAACCAATAATACATCGGTGGTTTATCAAACCAATAATAACCATAAATTTTTGGTGATAATAAATCTCCCGCTGCTAACATTTCTTTGGGACTTTCAGCGTAAACCGGTTCATCAGGATCTAGTAATGGTCCTGAACCTAAATTAAAAAACATTACAAATACACTTAGCAATAATAAACAAATTATTGATATTTTTTTATTAAACACACTTTCTACCTCTCAAACTATTTAAGTTGTTTGCTGATAAAATCTTTACCAAAAACTTTAACCGTATAGTAAAACCCAATTGTAAAAGGAAGATATTCAACAATTATGCGCCAAACAACAGCCGCAATTCCTACCGTTCCGGCTGGCACTAAATCGCCAAATAGCAACACAAATCCGCCTTCAGCAATTCCCGATCCTCCTGGTGTTGGTGCAAAGTAAAGTAAAATATTTAAAAAGCACATTCTTCCCATCACTAATAGCCAATCTACATTAGCATCAAGGCCTAAAAAAAGAATCGGTACTACACTATAAAGGGCAATTAAACTTAAGCCCGACTCAAAAAAGACCCTCAGCATACTTAACGGTGCGGCCGACAACAATAATACTGCGGCTCTTAAGTCTCGATAAAAGGCATACACACTCCGGCGTCTTTGATAACTAAAGCGCTTTGTTAATTTCAGCACCAAATAGCTAGGTAGCGTCGTTTTAAAAGCTCCGACCAATAACATTATTCCAATAATTACAACAATAGAAATAATAGTTAATTGTTCTTGGGACAGCCATGGCAACAAATTATTGTCAAAGTAAAAAATTATTGGCATACAACATAATAAGAAAAAAATAGAAACCAACGTCCGAACAATAACAAAAACCGTAGCTTTTCCCGTTGGTATGCCAGCTTTGCGCAGAAAGATTAATTGCGCAACAGCTCCACCCGTAGCACCAGGGGTTAACAATGCTAAAAAATAGTTGCCAAAAACAACCTGAACAGCTTGACTAAACTTAATATCTTCGTTGGATATTCTAACCAAATGCATTAATCTAGTCCCATCCAAAATTAAGCCAATCGCCAAGACTAATATCGCTGCAAAAATCGACCAAGGCTTAAAGGAATATAAATTGCTAAAAGTGTTTATGTCTACTGTGAAATATATAACTGAACCCGATATGATGCCAATGAGCATTATCAGACAAAAAATCCGTTTGTAAAATTTATTCATTAACTAAATCTCCAAAAGAAATAAGTTCGATTTTTTGTGCTTTAATTTCTTTTTTAATTCTTTCACTAAGCAATGCCTTCAATTCATCTTGCCAGCAATAATCCCAATAATAATGCTTCTTCATTTCAAAATTGCTTTCGGCAGGATGCATCATAATTTCCGTAATACCAGCAGGAAGAGTTTTTATAATCTGCAATAAATACTCTTCCTTCATATTTCCTCCGGCTAGCATTCCAAAAAAATGGTCCGGCATAAAGAGTTTTTTACCAATTTTAAGTCGAGCCATTTTCGCTAAGATTGACAATCCTGTGCGTCCAATCATGCGATTAACAGTCCATGGATAACCACCGGTAAAAAACAACGCTTCGTCCGGAATTCTAATACTTTTTATATTATACTCTTGCGCTAACTGCAAAACGATATCAGTAATTTTCGGTAAAATATGTAAATGTTGATGGCTATCTAAATGGGTTATTGTAATCCCAGTTTTTTGAACTGCTTTTATTTGGGCTGACAACTCAGCATAAACTTCTTGATAATTTATTTCATTATTAAGCATTTTTTTTATAAACTCAAGATAATTGTTGTGGAATAAATTCTTTGTAGTTATTAAACTTTTCACCCTTGCTATCGGTAAAATCGGTCTTTCATGTACTAGTGTTAAATGAACTCCAATGCCGATTTTTTTGTTTAATATTGCCATTTTAACAGCCTCGTCAAAAAAAGCTCCACTAGTAATAATAGAAGTACTTGTTAAAACTCCTTCTTCACTAGCAGTTATAATACCTTTGTTTACCGAATGATGCAAAGCAAAGTCATCAGCATTTATTATTAATTTCTTCATCTTAGCTCCTAAACCTAATCAATGAACTCTACGTGACTGGCATAAGCACTATGATTATGAATTGACTCGTAATTTTCGCACTCTATTTCAAACCAAACTAAACTTTGTAAGGTTCTAAAGCTTAATACCAAATCTCGTAAAATATCTTCTACAAATTTTGGGTTGTTATATGCAAATTCTGTAACATACTTTTCATCTTCGCGCTTTAATAGGGGATAAATAGGACAGCTAGCTTCCCCTTCTATCATTGCTACTAAATCTTCAATCCAAATGATCTGTTCATGCGGATATTTAATTTTTGCATTAATAATACTCCGTTGATTATGTGCACCAAACGCTGAAATTTCTTTACTACAAGGGCACAATGACGTAACTGGAACTTTTACACCCATTGTAAAATCAAGTTTTTTATTCTTTTTATAGTTAGCTTTAAACACACACTCAATGTCAAGTAAACTTTTCAGCCCACTGACCGGTGCTTCTTTTTCAATAAAATATTTAAACTGCAATTGTAAATGAGCAGAATTAGCTTCTAACTTTTCCGTTGTATCATGTAAAATTTGCTCCATCTCTTTAGAGCCAACCGGCTTTTGACTCCACTCACTCAATATTTCCACAAAACGACTCATATGAGTTCCTTTATATTGGTGTGGTAAATCAACAGTTAGTTTTATTTTTGCTAAAACCGATTGAAACGAACCATTTTTTGTTTTTATTAAAAAAGGCAAAAAAACATCATTAATTCCTACCTTTTGAATTGCAATGCCTCTATCATCAAGTTTGTTTTGAACATCTTTCAATAAGCTCACTCCATTTATTTCATTTGTATTTAATTGGATCACTAATACCAGCTTCCTCGAAGCCTTTTAATCTTAACAAACAACTATCACAAACTCCACAGGCTTTATCTGTACCACTGTAACAACTATGTGTTAATTGTAATGGTGCCTTTAAACTATTACCTAACAAAACAATTTCTTTCTTTGTTAAATTAATTAAAGGAGTTTCAATTTTAATTTTTCTATTGTCTTGAATTGCTGCTTTAGTAGAATAATCCGCTAAATCTTGAAATAATTTTATAAATTCCGGTCGACAATCAGGATAACCAGAATAATCAACGGCATTAACTCCAATAAATATCCTATCAGCACCTACTGCTTCAGCATACCCTAAAGCATAACTCAAAAAAATCAAATTTCGTGCCGGGACATAAGTATTAGGGATTTTCGCTTCTGTAATATTATTAGTCGGAACATCAATATCAAGATCCGTCAAGGAACTTGTTCCAAACTCATTCATATTAGTTTCTATTATGAAATGTTTTTTTACATTATAATGTTTCGCTACACTTTTAGCACTATCCAATTCCACACTATGGCGCTGATGATAATTAAAGCTTAGCGGATATAGCTCGCAGTTTTGCTCTTTTGCTACAGCCATACAAACCGTAGAATCAAGGCCACCAGATAATAATACTATTGCTTTCATACTTAAAGACTCCTTTGCGGGTAGACAAATATTCATACCCAAGTTAATCAATTATATAATTTTTAACCAATAATTACAATCATCACAATTATTTCATTACTTATTTTTACAATTTTTATTATAGAATTATCATAAAATAGAACTTTATGGAAGGATTTTTAAAATACATCTAGAATTAGTATATAAATTATATATAAGGAGAGTGTTTTAAATGACTTTAAAAGAAGTTCAACAAATTGCGAAAAACATGGGCATTACCCCCAAAAAAATGAATAAAACACAACTAATTCAAACCATTCAAACTCAAGAAAATAATACTCCTTGCTTTTCCTGTGGGGACAGCTCTTGCCAAGAGTTTGATTGCTTATGGCGTGAAGATTGTCTTAAATAAAGTTTTAAATAAAGTTTTAAAAGAGAGCATCAATTGATGTTCTCTTTTTTTTATAAGCCTAAAATATCTTTTAATAACATAATATTTAATACTGCTACAATTGCTCCAATAAGCACTAAAATTATTTTCTGTCTACGATTATTAGCATACTTACCCATTATTTTCGGCGAAGATGTTAAATATATTTGCAGAAAAATTGTCCATGGTAGTTGGATACTAAGTGCAACTTGCGAATAAATTAATCCCTGAAATGGATTATCGATAAAAAACAAGATTATTACCGCACAAAAATATGTTAAAATAACGCCTAAACTAGTGTGCTTGTCTTTTATATTATAACTTTCTTTAAAGATACCTGCAAATATACTGCCTGAAGCCATTCCCGCAGTGATGGTCGAAGCAATTCCTGCAAACAATAATGCTATCGCAAAAATAATCGCAGCACTATCACCTAGTAATGGTTTTAGCATAACTTGAGCTTGTTGCAATTCGGCTATTTCAACATTATTACTAAAGAAAATAGCTGCTGCAATTAAAATCATAGCACTATTAATCGCCCAGCCAACCCCCATTGAAAATAGTGTATCCATAAATTCATACTTTAATTGTTTTTTTATAATATTCTCATCTGCTAAATTCCATTGGCGACTTTGAATAATTTCTGAATGTAAAAATAAATTATGGGGCATTACCACTGCTCCTAAAACACTCATTATTACCGGAATAGAGCCTGACGGAAAACTCGGTGTTACCCAACCAGCCAAAGCTTTGCTATAATCTAAATTTACCATTGATAATTCCACTAAAAAAGCAATGCCGATTAATGAAACAAATCCGATGATTATTTTCTCTAATTTTTTATATGAATTAGACCATAATAAATATAAACAAAAGATTGCCGTTAACACTACCCCAATCTTTATTGGTAGATGAAACAACATATTAAGGGCTATCGCACCACCTAATAATTCTGCTAGCACAGTAGCAATAGCTGCAAGAACCGCTGAAGCTAACAGGCTACGCGATATCCATGGCTTTAAATACAAGGTTGCCGCTTCTGATAAACATAATCCGGTTACAATTCCTAAATGTGCTACATTATGCTGTAACACAATTAACATTATTGTTGACAAAGTTACCATCCATAATAAGGAGTAGCCATAATCAGCACCAGCGGCAATATTAGAGGCCCAATTACCAGGATCAATAAAACCAACGGTAATTAATAAGCCTGGCCCTAAGAAGCGCAAAAACTCTCTAGCTTTTTTACTAGTAGCATGAGTAATTTTTAATTGCGAAAAAAAATTATTCATTTTCCAGCTCACTTTCTTGTTAGTCATTTAATAATTTTTCACTATTTTCTACTGAAACTTCCTCAACATTTTTTAGTTTACGCTCAATATTTCTGGTTTTTTTAGCAGCAGTATCAATGGAGTTACTAGCTTCTTGTAATTTTTTATGGGTTTTTTCTAGCAATTGTCCAAATTTATTAAATTCCGTTTTTACCGCTCCTAACACTTCCCATACTTCAGAACTTCTTTTTTCTATTGCTAAAGTTCTAAAGCCCATCTGCAAACTATTTA
>RRZU010537083.1_pt1 | contig 18231 bp, 8 predicted proteins | sample 2165561 | NCBI WGS metagenome assembly RRZU01 (sample SAMN10456909, study PRJNA506462) | wastewater metagenome | isolation source: wastewater sludge | place: USA: Moscow, Idaho | reverse complement strand
GAATTACAGAATGATTTACCTGAATATGGGGCATGGTGACGAAGAGTTTATCGACGGTACACAGAACCTGCTATTGGTTAATGCTTTCCGCTGGGTAGTGAGCAAAGACAAGAACGGTGACCCGTTCCTCAAATGAGATGTTCCCTATATAACAGCAATCAGAAAAAGGAAATAGGGTATCACTCCTCAAATCTGCTCCAGAATACAGCACCTTTATGCCGAAACAGACACTTTTCGTACGAAAAGTGTCTGTTTCGGCCGTTTTATGCAGATACCCTTGCTGACACCCGACAAGCTGGAATGATAGTTTTTCACTGTATAAACCAAGAGTTTCAAGCCTTGAAACTAATAGTTTTACTTGCAAAAACTGTCCGTATTTGGCTTCAAAACCAAAAGTTTCATACCGAAAACTAAGACTATAGCTATTTTCATAGCCCACAAAACAAATATGCAACGCAATATTTTATAAAAGTGGGAAAGTGTGGCGGATGGTTGTAATGCTTTCTATCTATCACGGGTATCTGTCACGCTTTAATCGGCTTATGGTCAAAAGGATACCCCCCTTTGTGTGACAGCATGACAGATGTTTGCAGAAATAAACTTTATAGAAGAGAGCGCAACCGAAACACGACAACCTCGGATGGGTTATACTAAACCACATAAAAAGAGGAAATGCGGCAAGCATAAGTTACCAAAAAGTCTGCCGAAGAACTTTAGCTCTCCGGCAGACTTAAAATGTTTACAGATATCAGGCTCTGACTCCTTTGTATAGAGTTTAATCTGTCTTAATCTGAATCTTGGTAATTGTTATGTCACCGCCAATGATGAGAGCGGTTTCGGATTCGCCATTCATCGTTGCCGCCATACCTTCCGAGATTTCAAATTCCAGAAAGTCCTCACCAGCGGCAAGAACAATGTTGTTACCGCTTTCGCCGCCATCGCGGATGAAAGGAGCACCCCACCAACCATCACACAGACAGAAAGTCTGAGGAGCATCATGGTGAGTGAACGTGAACTTAATAGTTTGGCCGGCTTCTGGCGTTATTGCCGAGAGGTCAAGCTCAGATGCCGGGAGATACCACCACCAGCCAGTAGTGTATTCGCCCTCCCAAAGTGTAGGATACTCGCGGAACAACTCAATCTTCTTCAGTGTGTAGTTACCACCACCGACAATGATGCCACCACCAGCTTTCAGAGTTTCTGCCATACCCTGCGATATGGGAAATTCGAGTTCGGTAGTACCTGCAGCAACCCACACGGTGTTATTGCCTTCGCCGTCAACATCGGGTGCCCCCCAATTGCCATCACATACGCATACGCTGGCACCATCGGGATTATCAAAGGTAAGACGAATCATAAGACCTTCCTGAATCTGAAAACCTTCAAGACTCAGCTGGTCTGATGTCAGATACTGCCAGTTGGCCCAATCGTAGATATAGACATCGCCTTTCCAGATTGGAGTGTATCCTTCACCTCCGGTTTCTTCGCTGCCACCTACAATCTCGTCAGACAACGTAACCTCTGGCAAAGTATATTTTTTGCCGCTGCAGTCTTCGAGGACAACTTGGGCAAGTCCGGCTTTTATACCCATTGGCGAATAGATGTAGAGAGAACCGGTAGCTTTACGCTTAAAGTTGCTTGCATCTGCAACAATGTCCTTGCCTTCTTCACCGGGGAAGTAAGCCTTGGTGATAAATTCGAGGTCGTTGCCGTACACCTCCACACATTCGTTGATTTTTATTTCCTTGTCAAGAGGAGCCACACGCAAAGGCTCGGGCTTGCCAATAGTCAGCGTCATGACCGACTCTGCCGATTCACCGTCGGCTTCTATTGTTACTGTTCCCCCCTCTGCAGAAACGCCGGCAGGAGTTATTACAGAGATATAGCCGTTGCCTACTTTGGTAATGTTGTTCACAGAGACATTGCCAGGGAACACAACGGAAGTGGCCTTCTCAAGACCCGTACCAGTGATGGTGACAACCTGTCCTTCCATAACTTTTGTAGGCAGGACGGACTTCACCACAAGCACATCGTTGGCATCCTCCACATCATCATCACTGCACGAGGTCAGTGCCATGTTCGACAGCAATGCGAATCCTGAGACCAGAAGATATATAATATGTTTTTTCATAAATCTTATTCGTTTGAAATTTCGTTGAATCTGTTTTACCAATTGGGGTTCTGCTTCAGATTGCCATTCTTCTGAATTTCAGACTGCGGAATCGGATAGAGGTTGTACTTCTCGTCCCACTGGCGAGTCTTAGTCACCCGATTGAGAATCAAGTTGCCGTTTCCATCCAGTTTGAAGTCTGCCACATCCACATTCTTGAAGAACTCGGCACCCTTCTTCCAGCGACGTACATCCCAGAAGCGCTGCCCTTCGAAAGCAAGCTCTACCATACGCTCACGCATGTAGCGCTCTTCAAAGCCATTGTTTCCTTGGAATTCAGGCATCATGATGTCCGGACGGTTACGAAGCACATTGACAGCCTCGTTGGCCGACATGCCAAAATCGCCCGGTTCGTCAGCATTGCCGTAGTAGTTGTACATGGCCTCCGCATAGTTGAGGTAAACCTCGGCCAGACGCATCACAATCCAGTTGTGGCGTGTTGTAGTCTGGTTGTTGGCTGTGGTGATACAATTGCCGTCCACAAACTTCTTCAAATAGTAGCCCGTGGGAGTTGCGCCGTACTTAGGAGCACCGTTGAAGCCGTTCTGATACGTCTCGATGGCAATCTGCTGAGCGGTGTTGGACGGCCAGAGGTCGCCGTTCTTCACTACAGTGAGTGCGAAACGCGGGTCGAGGCCATCGTATGGATTCTCGGCGGTCACATCGACATCTCCAGGATGTTTCTCCTTGAATGTCTTGCCATCGAACTGATATTCGTATGCGTCCACCAGTGCTTGTGTAGGGCAGTTACCGGAGTTACCGTTCTCCACACCCACAGGATAATTGTACTGTTCGAAGGTGTTGCTTGCCTGAGTGCCAAGAACAAAGATAAATTCAGGATTGGTGAATGTATCGTGCCCCCACAGGTTGGCATACTCGCTGAGCTTGTAGCCCCAGCGCTGTGCATTATCGATGATTACCTTGCTGGCAGCAGCGGCCTCTTTCCAAAGCTCCTTGCTATTGTCTGTATTGAACAAAGGTGAAGCCTGATAAAGTAGCACGCGTGCCTTCAGCGCAAGGGCAGCACCACGGGTGGCACGACCGATTTCCTGACCGGGAATGTCATTATACGACACGGGCAGGTATTCAGCCACGGCATCCAATTCATTGATGATGAACCTGAACACATCCTTGGCCGGAGTGCGTTCCACGCTGTTGGCCTGCTCATTGGTGAGGGTTGTGGTCACCAAAGGCACATCACCGTAGGCACGTACCAACTCGAAGTAAAAATAGGCACGAAGGAAACGCAACTCGTAAGGAAATATCTCAAACTGTTGTACCATGGTCTGATAGTCGGGATCATATTCATAATCCGACAGGTCTATCTTGTGGATGCGCTCAAGGTACATGTGTACCTGAGTGATGGCACGGTATGACCTATCCCATGTAATTGAAAAAGGGTTCGAAGGAGTCCAACCACCGTTGAAATACTTGTGAATGGGCGAGAAGGAAAGTGCAAACTCAGACTCGTCTGTGGCACTGGCTATCATGGCGCCATTACCGTAGGAATTATCCTTGAATTCGCTCGGCATTTGTGCGTAGACATCGTAGACAAGAGCCTTGACACCATTGAGGGGACTGTTGTAGGTCCAGTCCTCGTCACGATTCGAAGCTTCGTTGTAATCCAGATCGGCGCAGCCTGCAAAGGCTACTGCAACTATACCTAAAAAAGCATATTTTATCTTGTTCATAAATGTATTTTTAATTAGAAAGTTAATGTGACACCGATGTTGACACCCTTGAACATGGGATATGCCGTCGAAAGTACCTCGGCATCCATAGCGTCGACGTTGTCGAAGGAAAGAAGGTTCTCGCCCTGAACAAACACCTTGGCTGCGCTAAGAGAGAGCTTCGAGAGCACCGTTGCAGGAACTTTATAGTAAACCTCGATGTTACGCATCTTCAAGAAGTGGACAGGTTTGTACCATACGTTGCTTGCCTGGCTGTTGTTGCTGTTGTTCTGAGTTGTCAGACGTGGGTAGAGAGCGTTGTCGCCAGCCACATCCCAGCAGTTGTTGTAGTAGTCCACTGAAAGGTTGCCGTTGTCGGCCATACCACCCCATATGGCTGACGGCAGATACTTCATGTAGTTGCCAGTGCCCTGGAACCATGCGTTCAGACCGAAACCTTTATACTCAACACCGACATTGAAGGCATAGTTGAGTTCAGGGATGCCAGTAGCACCATCGAGACTGGTCACATCGAACTCGTTGATTACCTGGTCACCGTTGAGGTCTTGGTATTTGATGTCACCAGGGCTTACGGTAGAGTATTCCTGACGATAGCTGGCATCGATGTCGGCCTGATTCTTGAAAAAGCCTGCCGACTTGAGTCCCCATGCCTCGTTTACACGGTGGCCTACAGGGTTGCTCAGCGGATAAGTAGGTGTGCCGATATACTTGCTCACCTCATTGCGTGCCCACGACAAGTTGGCGCCCAAGTTGAGATTGAGGTCGGAAGTGATCTTCTTCGCATACTTGGCGCTTAACTCAAGACCGTAACTCTTGACTTCGCCAACATCGTTGTATGACGACTGTATACCCACCACCGATGAATTCTCATAGTTTGCAGAGAGCATGATGTGGCTGCGAAGCTGGTAGAAAGCATCCACAGAGATGTCAAGAGCATTTGCCAGACGAAGGTCGGTGCCCAAGTTGAAGCTCGTAGATGTCTCCTGCGAGAAATCGGTGGTCGGGAAGGAGCCAAGCGATGCGCCCCATGTAGCGCCATAGTTGTTGCCGATAACCACATAACCGTGCGTAACATCCCATGTAGGAAGCCACATGCCATAGGTAGGCATATAATCGGTATGCTGGATGCCGGCCGATGCGCGCAACTTACCGTAGTTGAGCAGACCCTCGTTGTTGTCAGCGTAAATCCAGCCGAGCGACAATGTGGGTGAGAATGCCCACTTGGAGGGATAGGTACGGCTGGAGCCGTTACCCGCAAGCACAAGGTCGGCAACGTAGCGGTTCTGAAAATCGTAGTGGAAGACTCCCATGATGTTCTGACGATAGTAGGTGTTTCCACGTCCGTCAGTGCTCGAACCACTGTTATCATAAAGAACGGCAGCATTGAAGTGGTCGTTGTCGAAGAACGAACGTTTGTAGTTGAAACCCAGGGTAGCTTTTGCTTTCCACCACTGGCCGGCATTCCAGTTACTGAAGGTGAGGTTGGTCTCCTTGTTGCCGAATGTGTTCAGGGCTACGTTGTTCTTGTCACCAATGGCACCGGTGTAACGCTCATAGCCATACTGGTGTGACTTGTGCGAATTCTCCGCGTAAATCGACGAATTGGCATAACCGGCACTGACAAATACGCTCAGGCCATCGAGCAGGAAGTCGAGCTTTTGCGACAGCTTGGCATCCACCCACAGCTGGCGCTGATGGGTCTTGTAGAAGCCGGACTCCTGAATCTTGGCAATGGGGTTGGCATCACCGTATGCCTCGTTACCACCCCAGATACCTGTTGAGGTCTTGTAGGGGAAAGCACTTGCCGGCAGGTCGTAGACAGCAGCTGTAGCATCGTCAGCATTGAGGTCTGAGGGCCGCTTGCTCTCCTGGAACATACCGAAGAGGTTCACCGACATGAGAGTCGTGTTGGTGAGGCTGAAGTCGAGGTTGGTACGGATATTGGCCTTCGACTGGCGCAGCTGCGCATTGTAGTCTGCCTGCTTGGTATCCTTGAGAGCACCGCGCACATCGGTATAATCGATATGGGTGTAGTATTTCACCTTGTTCGTACCTCCGTACACCGAAACGTATGCATGGTCTTCCTCGGCAGTGTTCTTGAAAGTAAGGTCGCGCCAGTTCACGTTAGGATAGAAGTACGGATCGGAACCGTCCTTGAAGAGGTTAAGCTCCTGCTCGGTGTATGCGGCAGAGAGTCCGTCATTGCGACGGGCACGATTGAAAGCGCTGGCATATCCGTAACCGTCCACCATGTCTGCGAATTCAGGGTCGAACTGGAACTTATGGCTGTAGCCCACCTTGACACGTGTCTTGCCTTCAGCGCCACGCTTTGTCTTCACAAGTATAGCGCCATTGATACCCTCATGGCCAAGAAGTGCCGTGGCGGCAGCATCCTTGAGGACGGTAACGCTCTCCACCTCCTCTACACTGAGGCGGTCGATGGGACGCTCATAGCCATCGACGAGGATGAGAATGCCGGTATCGTTAAGCGTGTGAAAGCCACGAATATTAAACGTGGCACCCTTATTTTCATCGCCTGAGAAGCCGCCTTGCGATAGAGCCGTGAGGCCCGGCAGACGTCCATAGAGGGCCTGGGCAAGGTTAGTTGCCGAAGTCTGCTGCAATTCTTCGCCTGTGATTGTGGTAGCGGAAGCGGTGCTGAGGAAATTGCTTATTTCCACACCGTAACCCAAATCATAGGCATTTGCATTCTTATCGCTGAGTTTTACCTGCGCATTTGCCGTAAGAGAGACAACGGTAGTCGCAAGCATCAACATTCTATTTATATTCATATTCTATAAGTCTTATTGATGTTTAAAATCTGGATTACCAACCCGGGTTCTGGTTCAGGCCATAGCCCTTGTTGATTTCATCACGTGAAATAGGCGTGAGATACCATTTGTCAGTCCACTTGCTCGTCTGGTCGTCAGTATCCCACCATACGCGGATATTGTTGGTACAAGGTATCTTCTCATAGATACAGTTCGGCCAAGGTTCACCGGGTTCAAGGCTCGTGTTGCCATTGTAGTCGGCAGGATTCATCTTGTTGCCGTTGGCATCCTTGCGCCATACACGTAGCTGGTGTACCTGTTTCTTGAATATGTCAGACCTCTTGTAGCGGATGAGGTCATACCAGCGGGAGTCTTCATAACCGAACTCGCAAGCACGTTCCTTAAGGAGCTGCTCGATGAAGTTGTCCTTATTGGCAGTTAGGTTGAGCTCCGGATTCATGGCCTCTACCTTGCCAAGACCTACGCGTGCGCGCACCTTATTCATTTCGTCGCAGGCTTTCTGCAGATTGCCTGTCTGTGCGAGTGCTTCAGCGTAGCAAAGGTGAATGTCAGCCATACGCAGATAAGCAAAATTGGTCGGATAGTATGCTGCATAGCCGTTGTCGCGGAGATACTTGAACAGTTTCATGCGGGTAGACCATGGATTGTCGGTAACAGCAGGATTGAAGGTCTGGTCGACATTACCGCCTTGCCACATCTCGGTGCTCGAAAGCCCCTGATATTGCTCGACAAGATTGTTGCGATTCACTACCATTGTCTCGTAGAGACGCGGGTCGCGATTGACAAAGATATCTACGTTGTTGGGGTTATCAGTATTGAACACGTCATCGTAAGGGAAGTTACGACCGTCTGCCATACCAAACATTTCCATATATTCGAGGGTGAAGAGAGCCATACCGAACTCATCCATACCTTCTACATTCCAGTCACCATTCCAAGCGTTTGTGCCCAAACCGGCATGCACTTCAATCACCTTCTCGCTGTTACCACGAAACCAATAGGCGGCACGGAAAGCGTTGCAATAGTCTTGTTCACTGTCACCAGTGGGCTGTACAAGGGCGAAATAGTTGCCGTTGGTACTATTGGCCTGGAAGAAATCCTCACAAGCCTTCAGTGCTTTCTGCCAAAGTTCGGACTTGTAACCGCCGGTCCATACCTGGTTGAGGTCCTGATTCTCCTCGTTGCGGGTGAATTCTAGATAAGGTTTGTCACTGTTAAACAGAGGCGAAGCCACGAAGTTCCACAGTCTTACACGCAGACCATAGGCCGAGCCTTTGGTCAGACGTCCGGAATTGGTGGCCTGATCCTGCACAAAGAAAGGAAGACCCGGCTCGTCGATGGCGGCCTGGATAAGCTCATCAATGAACCCTGCTGTCTGGATTACGCTCATGCGCCTACCGTCTACAACATCAGCAGCCAAGTATGAGCGGTCAACTTTCGGAAGGCCTCCGAAGTTGCGGAAAGCATCGAGATAGCGCGATGCCATGATGACATACACCTCGCCACGGAGCTGGCTCTTCTCAGATTCGCTCAGGTCAGGAACACGATCGATGTTCTCGATAAAAATCCAACCCTCACGGATGGTACGCCAGATACCTGCACGGTTATTGCCGTCGCCGTTGGCGATGAAAGGGAACTTGGCGAAACCACCGTTATCCTGGTCGGTCTCGGTGAGGTCACCACCGTAGTACTTTCCGAGATTGTGCCATCCGCAGTACGACTGGCAAATATCGGTCAAAGCATCGGGGTGAGAATACCATACTGCACCTGTATAGGTGAAAGGATTGTGCATGGCACCGTACATGTGCCAGAGGAAACGCTTTGCATTCTCTCCCTTGACAAAGATGGAGTCTACGGTCACGTCGACACCCGGCTGCTTGTCGAGGAAGCCATTTCCGATGTTGATATCATCGACACAGGAGCCCAGCGACCCCATCCCCATCATGATACTTGCTACATATATAATAATAGTAGCAGTTCTTATTTTGAGTTTCTCTATAAGATTCATTGTCTTGAATGTTAGAAGTTTAAGTTGATACCGAAGTTATAAACACGGGTCATAGGATAACGTGTGCTACCATAGCCGGCTTGTGCCTCCGGGTCATTGGCCTTGAAGCTTGTGAAAGTAAGGAGGTTATAGCCATTGGCATAAACACGGATGTTGTTGATGGGCACACCGGGTATGCGGAACGAATAACCAATCTCCAGGTTCTTCAGACGGATATACGATGCATCGACCATCCATGGGTCTGAAAGTGAGCCGTTATGCTCGCGTGCCGATTTCTCAAGAGAGATACGCGGCAGGCTGGCACCGGGGTTATCCTCAGTCCAGGAGTTGTCATAGACCCATTTATTGAGCATGGACTGGTTACCCGTACCGAAGGCCGGAGTATAGAAAGAACTGAGCTGACGGTTGACGTGGGTGGCACCTACCCAAGTCATGGAGAAGTCGAGACCTTTCCAGTTGAGCGTTGCGTTTATGCTACCGGTATACTCAGGAATATCGCTGTAGCCGATAGCATGTACATCGTTGGCATCCACCTTACCATCACCTGTGAGGTCAACGAATACGCTGTCACCAGGACGCAATGTAATCTGCTGGTCCGGCATGTCCACACCGTAAACTTCCTTGTAGCGCTGTTCGGTTTCACCGGGAACATAGAACTCAAAGAAGTCGTAGCCGAAAGGCTGACCTACAGGATGACCGGTACGGTACATGTGCGGGAATTCCTTCTTCACTTCTGCCATTTCCACCACCTTGTTGCGTGCGAAAGCGAATGTAGGAGCTATCGAGTAGTCCACTTTACCTATCTTGTCGGCCCAGCGCAGGGTCATTTCATAGCCATGGTTCTTGACACGGCCAAAGTTGATGGAATTGGGCTTGAGAGCGGAAATACCCGCGATGGTTGTTTCGTTGGAAACGAGGATGTTCTTGCGGTCTTCCCAGAAGAGGTCGACACCGAGACTCAAGCGATCTCCAAAGAAGTGTACATCGGCACCATAGTTCTGCTTGGTGGCTGTTTCCCAAGTAACATCGGGGTTACCGTTGCTGGATTCGCGTGCACCGGGCATGAACACACCGTTGTTGGTACCGAAGTTACCTGTACGGTCGTTGGTCCACCATGCACCACCGTTGTTGGTGTAGAACTGCCATGTACCGGGCAGATAGAGGAAGCGGCCGACACCCTGGTCATTACCTACTTTACCGATAGAACCGCGAAGTTTAAGATAAGAAACCACCTTGCGGATAGGCTCCCAGAATTTTTCAGAGGAGATGATCCAGCCGAGAGAAGCAGAAGGGAAAAAACCAAAGCGTTTACCTTTGGCGAAGTTCTCTGAGCCGTTATAGCCCATATTGAGGTCTATCATATACTTAGTCTGGTAGTCGTAAGTGACACGGCCTACCATACCTACATAACCACGGGGGATAGAATTATAGACACCGCCAGGATAGTAGTTTTTAGATTCATTATAAAGAACGAGCGCACCGAAATTGTGGTCACCGAACTTGCGGGTATAGTTGAGACTCGCCTCTGCATACCAGTTCCTGCCCCCCCATTTCTTCTCTTCATAGCCAAGAGGCCATGAGTCACCCTGACGGACATAAACCACCTTTGGAGCACCGTCTTCCTCGTATTCACCCTTAGCGATGGTGGCCTTGTAGCTGATACCACCGGAAGTAGTACGTGCTTTCTGCTGTGTATAGTCAGAGTTGTAGGAACCCTTGATACGGAAATCAAGCCCTTTGGTGATAAAATCGAGCTTGAGCTTGTACTGAAGGTCGAGGTTTACGACATTCTGGCGTTGAACAGTATAACCGTGCTGGTAGATAAGACCGAGACCATCGGAGCCAACCGCGCCAACAAGGTCAGGGTCGGAAACAATGCGATGTCCCTCACTGTCAAGACCGTAGCCTGACATTGGCGTACCATTGTTGAGAAGACCTTCCACGCCAAAGACACCCGACTGACCGTTATACTCACCATTACCGATAGAGTTACGTCTGCCGATGCGGCCACCGATACCGATGGAAAGCGTGCTCAGCTTAGAGAAATCCACATCGAGGTTGGCGCGGAAGTTGTAACGGCGGTATTTGAAGTTTGCGTCATCGCCTTGGTCGAAGGTTTTGAAAAGGCCGTCCTGATTGAGCATGCCGACGGAAACGAAATAGCGGGCACGTTCAGTACCACCCGACACATTAATATTATATTGTTCCTGCCATGCGTGGTCATTCATCAAGTACTTGAACCAGTTGGTGCTTGGATAAACGGTAGGCATATCCATATCCTTCCAGTGCTGTATAGCTTCCTTCGAGAACTTCCATCCGTCCTCGGCTACTCCTTCCACTTCCTGAGCATGATTGTAAGCCGTTGCATACTCGTAGGAGTTTGCCGGCTCAAGGAATTTGGAAATCTGCTGAAGACCTACTGAAGTGGTCAGTGTGATGGCAGGCTTGCCTACCTCGCCGCGACGTGTTGTAACGAGAATAACGCCGTTGGCACCACGCACGCCGAAGACTGCCGTAGCGGAAGCGTCCTTAAGAATAGAAATGTCCTGCACCTCGTTCGGGTCTATCTGGCTGAACTCACGCTCTACACCATCGACAAGCACAAGAGGTTCGGCGCTGTTGAACGAACCGATACCACGGATGCGGATAACAGGGTCGTCGGCACCGGGAACGCCGGTATACTGCACCGACTGGAGTCCCGGAAGCTTACCCGAAAGGGTATTGCCAAGCGATGCGGCCGGCGATTTGAGAAGTTCCTTACCTCCTACGTTGGAGACAGAACCCGTCAGCGTCACTTTACGCTGCTGGCCATAGCCGATGACAACCACTTCATCAAGCAGTTCATCATCCGATTCCATGACAACATTAAGAGAAGCTGATGTCACCTTTACTTCTTTCGACTTGTAGCCGACATACGAAAACACCAAGGTTGAACCCTTGGGAACTCCCGACAAAACATAGTTGCCACCGCTATCCGTTATCGTGCCTTTCGACTTGTCTTTAGTCTGCACGGTAGCCCCGATAAGTGGCTCGTTCTGCTCGTCAGTAACACAACCTTGCACTTTTAAAAGATTTTGTGCGAAGGACACTCCCGGTAGCAACAAAGCCAACAAAAGGAGATGTAATCTGCATAACTTTCCCATTAGCATTAGAATTAGAATTAGAATTAAATAAAATCATTAGTGTTAGAACTTCTGCAAATGTATTAATGAATCTTTCCAATAGCGGGTAAAAAATAACATTTGAGGTTTAAAATACGACATAACATCGCATAAGTTTAAAAACTATCAAGAAGGTTTAAAATACATCATACCCCCCAGAAAGCATACTGCCTAAAAAAAGAGAGTCCATCTAACTTCTTAGTTGTTAGACAGTCCCGTTTTTCTACCAGAAAGCACCATTCCTATATTAAAGCAATCTACTGATATATATAGCTTATATAGTTGTCAGTTAGATTTAACAAAAAGTTTATTAGCTATAGTCTTATGAAGCGTGTCGTTACTGTCATCGCCGGCATCGTCCCAGAACATGGCTCCAAGAAGTTCGTTTTCGAGAATATAATCACATTTCAAACCTATTGAGCGAGCGTTGTCGTAGCTGAGGACAAAACGTCCATTCTTGTCGGTCACATAAGGGACCTTTGCCTCGTCGTCCCAACAGTTGGTGTACCCCGAGGGCACCTTTACATTCTTAAAATCTGTGGAGTGGTCGTAAATATCGGTTCCATGACCATAAAAAGGCATACCGAGCACAAGCATCGATGCGGGCACTCCCTTGGCACAGTGCGCCTTGACCGCCATGTCACAGTTAAACCATCCGGGGAATTTTGAAGACTGATATAGGGGAGCATTGTGCTTAGGAGGATTCTCCATGTCGTACGCCATGATGTTGACAAAGTCAATATAGGGCATAACGCCTTCAAAATCGATGTAATCGGCAGAGCATACTGTTGCGAGCGTCAGAAGCTTGTTGCTTCCTATAGCCTGACGAATGTCGCGCATCATCAGGTTGTAGTTGCGAGTGTCGTCGGGTGACGAAGAGATACCTGCCATGTTACTCGTAGGAAATTCCCAGTCTATATCAATGCCGTCGAGACCAAACTCATCAATCACGCGCTTACAGTCGGCAGCAAAAGCGAGGCGATTGTCGGCATCTGCTGCCATCTCACTGAAGTTGCCACTGCCCCAACCTCCTATCGACAAGAGCACCTTCAAGTGGGAGGCTTGCTTCTTCAAGGCAACAACCGACCTCAGACGTTCCTCGTTGGAGATTCCGATACCACGGAATGTTCCCTGCACATACCCGAAGGCATAATTGATATGGGTAACATATTCCGGCTTCACCTCGTGATTTGACCATGATGTAACATAACCGACAACTATTTTGTCGGTAGAACCAGGAATGGGATTTGGCTCCTCTATCACTGGCTCGTCCGGAAGAGATGGAAGTTCTTTCAGCTCATCGCCCTTTGAAGAGCATGATATCATCGAAACAATCATGAGCAGTATCATTGAAAAGTTTTTCATAATAAAATAGTATTAGTTTATATATAAAAGAGTTATTCAATTACTCCGGTTCATTAAGAGACATTGTTGGTTTCAATACGTCATTAACTTTTTTAGTAAATTCTTTAGATAACCAATAAGCTCCTATACCACGGATATCTTCAATGGAAGCACCAAATTTTACAATATATTTTCCTTTGGCACTTACCCAACTTTGTATACTTTCGTCAAAAGAAGCCAAATCGTAGTCGGATACATTGAATATCAGTATTTCACTCTCACCAGGTTGCAATAGTTTAGTTTTAGCAAAAGCTTTCAATTCACAAGCTGGTTTTTCCAGTCCACCGGCAGGAGCGGAGACATAGAGTTGAACGCTTTCACGCCCTGCCACTTTACCAATATTCTTTACGCGGATACTAGCTTTGAAACCTTTACCGGTAGCTTTTACAACAGAATTGTCATAAGAAAATTCCGTGTAGCTCAATCCGTAACCAAAAGGATAAGAAACCGGTCTGTTTACAGTATTAAAATAACGGTAACCGATATTGATACCTTCTTTGTGCAGAGTATAGTCTATATTTTCACGTCCGGCACTACCTCTTTGTCCTTTATATCCATTGAGTGGAAAGTTACGTGAAGAAGGATGATCCATGACAGTGATAGGAAAAGTCATGGCCAGCTTTCCTGATGGATTTTCTTTACCCAGCAATACATCTACTACAGAGTTTCCTCCTTCCTGACCAGGCTGCCATGCCAACAGAATAGCATCGGGAAGACTTTTCCATGAAGCAGTTTCAACAACACCACCCACATTGAGCACTACAATCACCTTCTTGTCAAGGGCATGAAAAGCGTTGCAGAGGTCACTTAGCAGATTCTGTTCAACTTCACTCAGATTAAAATCGTTTTCAATCGTGCGGTCATTACCTTCTCCAGCCTGACGACCGATGGTAAGGATAGCCACATCAGCTTCCTTGGCTTGATAAACGATACAATCTTTGCTGACAGGCATTTCCAGTATATCCTTTTCTTCACCATAATAACCTTGAGATTTGCCACGGTCGCAACGGTTCTTGGCACGTTGGTAGTCGAGGTATTTATTATATAGCTCTTCCAGATTTCCTGTGGTTTCAAATTCGGCATTATTAAGGCCTTGTTGCATATTCACAACATAAGGCTTAACGACATTACCCGAACCAGTGCCACCTGCCCAGAAGTTGTAAGAGGTACAACCGAAGAGTGCGACTTTTTTCACGTTTCTCAATGGCAATGCGCCATTATCGTTTTTGAGCAACACCATACCTTCGGCGGCCGATTGGCGAGCAAGGAGAGCGTGAGCTTTCAGATCTGGGTTATCGCTATATTTATATCCTCTGAAATGAGGGGTTTTAACAATGTAGTTCAGCATTCGTTTTACACAAATATCAATGTCTGCCACAGAAAGTTGGTTGGTCTTCACTTTGTCGAGAAGGTCATCCACTTGCTTTTGCTCGCCCGGCTGCAGGTGGTCATTGCCGGCATGTATCTGGGCAGCAGTGTTGCGAAGCCGAATCCAGTCGCTCATTACGATACCGTCGAACCCCCATTCGTCACGTAAAACGGTGGTCAGCAGTTCGTAATTTTCCTGGGTATAAGGACCGTTCAGACGATTGTAGGAGGACATGATGGTCCATGGGTGGCTTTCTTTCACAGCTATTTCAAAACCTTTCAGGTAGATCTCGCGCAGCGCGCGTTGGGAAACAATCTCGTTTACTTCCGTACGATTCGTTTCCTGGCTGTTGACGGCAAAATGCTTCGGACAAGCTCCTACACCATTACTTTGGACACCGCGAATATAGGCAGCGGCAATTTTGCCAGTCAATACAGGATCTTCAGAGAAATATTCATAGTTACGACCACAAAGCGGTGAACGGTGTATGTTCATCCCCGGTGCCAACACAACATCTACGCCATATTCCAAAATCTCATTACCTATTGCCTGGCCGATGGTTTCTACCAGCCCTGTGTTCCACGAGCAGGCGAGCAGAGAACCTATGGGAAATCCTGTGGCATAATAATTCTTCTTGCTATCTGGACGCGTCACAACAACAGCACCGGCAGGACCATCGGCAAGTCCGGTGGCAGGAATACCCAACCGGGGAATTACCTGAGTAAATCCGGAAATACTGGAATCCATCACACGAGGAGCCTTATCCAGCTTCTCATATCCTCCAAAAAGATAATCGTTACGCCCCACCAGAAGATTTACTTTTTCTTCCAAAGTCATGGAATCTACAATCTGATCAATATTATCGACTCGCAAAGTCAATGATTGGGCATTTACATGCCCGGTGCAGGAAAACAATAGCGCACCCACAATTAAATTTCTCACTTGCATAGCTTTTATATTAAAGTTTTTTTTGCGCTATAAAAGTAAAGTACAACATGTGGAGCGAGGTTGACAATTAGTCATATAAGGTATATTATTTATCAAAAAAGTCTCTTACCAGCATCATCATACTAATAAATAGCCATTCCCCTATTCCAAATGCCTTTTGAACGGGGCATTCCTCCGACATCGAGGAGCAAGGGGCTCGGCACCGGGGAACACCCCCTTTGGCACCGAGGAGCGGCATGGAGTATCTCTCTAACAAGGAATCAAAGATACCGTACAATGACTGCAAATGGTATTTGAAACGTAAATCGAAGATGAAGAAATAAAACAAAGCTCCCGTATCGTGGCCTGACAACAAGCACGATACGGGAGATACTAAATACCTATTACAAACAATTACCTTAACGATAATCCGTTACCTGAAAAACTATTCTATAAAAAACAACCTGTCCATACTTTGTAAGCCTCTGTCATTTGGAAGCTCGGGCACACGTCATTTACCCAATGTCCACGAAATGGCATTGTGCAACATTGCGGTGAAATCATCCGACTTGAACAGCTTCGGGCTGTGCCCCATCTGGAAATAGACATTACGGGCCTTCACTTTTTCATTGACCCATACCACCGGATGGTCACCCATCTTCACATCCGAAGCAGGGGTATAGGTGGATTCGTCCACATTCGCCAATACACGTACATTGGGGCGCGGACTCTTGTCGTATGTGTACCACTCGTCATCGGGGAGGACGAACGAGGCATCCACATTCTTCATCACAGGGTGCTCCTTGTCTTCCACCACTACCGTGCCGTCGGCAAGCGGAGCAATGTAGTTACGGAAACGGATGCCCCCCATAAAATCGCTGAACCACTGCCACAAAGGATACCCGTCAAACTCTCCAAGCAACGTGGCATGATGGAAGCCTATCCAGCCGCCACGACCTTCATTGATGTAATCCACAAAATTCTGCTCCGCCTCCTTGGGCCATGTATAAGGCGGAAAGTCCAGCTGGATGACAAGATCCGTACCGTCCAGCACACTCTTTTGTGCCAAAAGGCCGGCATTGTTCAGCACTTGAATCTGCAGGTTCTGAACCTTACTTTCATCTACCAGCCATTTCAATGCTGCATCCGAGAAAGGCTTGTGTTGTCCGGCACTCTCAGTGAGTACCAATACCCGGTAGGTCTTATCATAAAAAGGCTTGCGTTCTATCAGGTTCTCATAGACGGTACGGCGCAAGTCACCCTGCTCGTTGTCTCCGTCATAATCCCAATACATACCTCCCAACAGGTTTTGCTTCAGAATATACTGGCACTTGATGGCCAATGAACGCGGATTCTCATAACCGAAAACGAGTGTATCGTTCTTATTCACCAGGTAAGGTACCCGGGCCGTCTCGTCCCAACATTCACGGAATCCTTTGGCATATCCCACCTTGTTGAAGTCTTGAAAATTGGGATATTCCTTTCCACCGCGGCCATAGAAAGGCATCCCCATCACCAGCTTGTCGGCAGGCACACCGGCAGCCAAATGAGCCTTCACAGCCTTGTCACCCGTCATCCGGCCACTGTTGTCCGAAGAGTAGAGAGCAGAATGGTGCTTAGGGGCATTTCCCATATCGTATGACATGATATTCACGAAATCAATATAAGGAAGAATAGCCTGGAAATCAATATATTCACCGGAAGCCACCGTAGCAAGGGTCAACAACTTCTTCGGGCCGATGGCCTTACGGATGTCCCGCATCAGTAATGTAAAGTTCTTCGTGTCGTCAGGAGAAGAAGAAATGCCGGCGGCATTACTCGTAGGATACTCCCAATCGATGTCAATACCATCCAGCCCATACTCTTTCACCACCCGTCGGCAATCTTTGGCAAATGCCTTGCGGTATTTCTCATTCGCGGCCATCTCACTGAAACGTCCGCTGCCCCATCCACCGATGGATAACAGTACATTCAAATCCGGCTTCTGCTTTTTCAATTCCACCATCTGTCTCAAGCGCCCTTCATTGGCAATACCTACACCATCAAAGGTCTCATCGACATGCCCAAAGGCATAATTAATGTGAGTCATGTACTTAGGGTCAGGAATAACGTGACTCCAGGAAGTAACATAAGCCACGACCACTTTACCGTCAAGCGCAGTTTTCAATTCATCTGCAGCCCTCAGATTGCCGCACGACACTAAAACTGCCAATACGGACCAAACAATCAATCTAAAATTTTTCATACTACTATTTATCAATATATTTTCTATATTCGTTGGCGGAATCAATCTCTTTTTCTCTTGTACCGGAAAGGGTCTGAACCGTACCCGGGCCGTGTCTCCTCCGTGTCTCCTCCGTACCTGCTCCACATAAAGGTACCTTTATACGGAGAAAGTACGGAGCAGGTACGGAGCAGATACGGAGCGGACCCTTTTCAGGACTTCCCTCAAACGAAGTCTGAGCAGTGATTCATTCCACCAACAGGTTTTCCATGGTAATTACCGGCAAACAAAAATCAATCAGCTATCTGACGGACCCGTGAACCCATCAATGCATAATACAGCATAAACGCTTCTCCAAAGAGGACAATGAACCATGACCATCTCCAGCCTCCAAGAACATCGGCAAGCACTCCTTGCACCAAGGGCAATATGGCACCGCCCACCACTCCGATCATGAACACACCCGAAGCCACCGAAGTGTATTT
>RRZU011768461.1_pt1 | contig 18237 bp, 15 predicted proteins | sample 2165561 | NCBI WGS metagenome assembly RRZU01 (sample SAMN10456909, study PRJNA506462) | wastewater metagenome | isolation source: wastewater sludge | place: USA: Moscow, Idaho | reverse complement strand
GGCCGCCTCGTGTCGAGGCCGAGCCGCCGGCGCAGGAACGGGGCCAACGAGGGCGTGGGCGCGCTGGACGTTCTCGTCGCGTCCACGTGACACTCCACCATCGTTGGCTCTCCCCTGTGTGACGCTGCAATGCGTCAGCTAAATCGTTATAGCGAGATGATGTTAGCCCGTGAAGGAGTGCGTGGCAACTATCGGGAAGGTCTCGCCTCAGGCGGGCGAGGCGATCGAATCGGTGCGCGCCATCGGCATCGGCAGCAGCTCCGTGGTGGCCGGGATCCCCGCGGTCAGCACTCGAGCCGCCGCGCGCCGCCCCATCCCCTCCAACGGCAGGGCCAAGGACGCCAACGGCGGATCGGTGATGTCGGCGAGCTGGCTGCCATCGAAGGAGACCAGCGAGATGTCGTCCGGAACGCGGATGCCGTGACGCCGCAGCACACGCATCGCCCCCAGCGCGAGCCGGTCGTTGGCACAGATCAACGCCGACGGCCGGGCCCGGTCCAGGAAGCCCTCGGCGGCCTCCTGGCCGTCCGCGACGTCCCATCCCGTGACCGGAACCGCCTCGGCCAGCGCCAGCCCCTCCTTGGCGAGCCGCTCACCGATCCCCTGCAGGCGCAGATCCAGCGCCAGCGGGTGCAGCCCACCCCACTGCTCCCCGCCGCTCATCCCCTCAGGGAAGGTACCCAGGAACGCGATCCGATCCCGGTGCCCGGCCCTCAGTAGGGCCTCGGCGGCCGCACGGCCCGCCCCCACCTCGTCGGGCAGGACGGCGGCCAGATCCACCCCGGCCGCCCCGGGCTCGGGGAGGCAATTCAGCAGGACCAGCGGCACTCCCGGGGTCAGGGCGGGGGGGACCGTGCGCCGGGTGAACATGGAGGCATAGATCATGCCGTCCACGTGCCGATCCATCAGCTGCTCCACCAGCCGGCGCTCCATGTCGGCGTCACCTTGGGTCTCGACAGCGAACATCAACGCACCCTGGGCGTCCAGCTCACGCAAGGCACCCCGCACCATGGCGTTGGCGACCGACGTGCTGGAGATGAAGTCGGACACGAAGGCGTAGGTCCCGGAGGTTCCCGTGCGCAGCGTCCGAGCGGTCGCGTTGGGCCGGTACCCCAGCCTGGCCGCCGCTTCCTGCACGCGAACCTTGGTCTCCTCGGGGATCCGCTGGTCGGTACGGCCGTTGAGGACGAAGGAGGCCGCCGACGTGGACACCCCTGCAGCCGCGGCGACGTCGGCCAGACGCACCCGCTTGCGTGGGGGCCGACTCCCTTCCGATGCACTCGTCACTGGTCAGCCGGCCTTCGCCGCGGCCTCCCGGCGCTTCTTGGCCGCCTCCACGGACGCCTTCAGTGCGGCCACCAAGTCGACGACATCGGCGCCGCTCTCGGCCTCCGGGACGGCCTCGGGGGCGGGCGCCTCTCCCAGCTTGGCCGCCACGACGGCCTCCAGGGCCTCCCGGTAGGAGTCGGTGAACTGGGCGGGGTCGTAGGGGGCGCTCAACTGGTCGATGAACATGCCCGCCATGTCGACCTCCGCCGGGCTGGCCGTCACGTCGTCGGGCGGCGCGGCGAACTGGCCGTCGCGCAGTTCATCGGGCCACAGCAGGGTCTGCATCATGAGCAGGTCGCCTTCAGCCCGGATCAAGGCCAACGACTCCCGCGAACGCAGTGCCACCTTCACCAGGGCAGCCTTACCGGAACGCTTGAGACCCTCACGCAGTAGCACGTACGGCTTGGCCCCCGGCCCGTCGGCCTCCAGGAAGTAGGCCTTGTTGTACGCGGCGGGATCGATCTCGCCCAATTCCACGAACTGCACGATCTCGACCTGCTTGGCGGTCGGCAACGGCAGATCGTTGAAATCAGATGACTCCAAGATGACCATGCGCCCATCGGAGGTCTCGAATCCCTTGGCGATCTCGCCGTAGGGGACCTCTTCGCCGCAGACCTCGCAGACCCGCTTGTACTTGATGCGCCCCCCGTCCTTGGGATGCACCTGACGAAACGAGATGTCTTTCTCCTCGGTCGCCGAGTACAGCTTGACGGGGATCGTGACCAGGCCGAACGAGACGGCGCCTTTCCAGGTGCTTCGGGGCATGCGGTCCATTCTGACAGGCGGGGTACGGAGAGAGGAACCACCCCGGTGCGCTCACCACTGGAGCCGGTGACGCAACGTCAAGCCCGCGGCGTCCCCGAAAGGCGAGGACCAGCGCAGAGCGCGCAGCAGGCCAGCCCCTTCGGGGGACCCCGTGTAGACGGCCTCGCCGGGGCCGACATGACGCTCCCAGGCGACCCGGAACGCGTCGACACCCGCGCGGTTGACGCCCAGCACACCGGGCACCTGGTGCCACACTTCACGATCGGGCTTCGGATCCCAGCCTTCGTTCCAGCGGGCCGGTCGCGCGTCCCACACCGGGCGCGAGATCAGATACCGCGGCTGTTCGACGAGGCCCAGGACCTCGCCGAGCGCCTCCGCGAACACCTCCGAGGCCGACCCTTCGTCAAGGCCGGGGGGCACGTCCAACCGGACGCGGGTCTCGCCCTCGGCGGTCACCTCCACCGCCACGGCCTCAGCACCGCACGGCGACAACTGTCGGGCGAGGAGCGCATCGGCGACGGCGGATGCGAAGTCTCGCACGGACGGCCCGGCGGCCGCCGCCGCGCGGGCGCCGACGACGCGTTGGCGCCCCAGCCACGCCCCCACGACCGTCGCCACCGTCACCAGGGCCAGCGCCACCGGCCAGGCCACCCAGCCGAATGTGCCCGCGACGGCGCCGGCCACCGCGAGACCGAGAACCGGCATGACCGTCGCCGGCGAGACGGCGCCCACGCGCACGGGCAGCGACACAGGTGCCGGAGCGCGAGACCCGGAGACGCGCACCGTGGCGGCGGCATGCACCCGGTCGGGATGCACCCCCGCCCACGCCGACCGGATCGCCTCCGCGTCGAACGCGCGAGCCATGGCCCGGGTGTTCAGCGCGACCGGATCTGCGGGAGGGACGTCGGGATCCAGCGCGGCGTCCAGATGGGCGACCCCTTCCACGACATCGCCGTCCTGGTCCACGGCGAACCATCCCGTGTGTTTGCGCACCAGCCGGCGGTAGTCGGCATCACCTTGGGGCCGTGCGGGGGCGATGCAGGTGATCGTCCAGTTCACCGCGACCTTGTCCCGGTGGGCCGGGTCGGTGCGCAGCGAGCGGCCCCGCGTCTGCACGATGGCGGTGGCGGTGGTCGCTGTCGTGACGTCGATGACGCCCGTGACGCCCCGTGCGTCCCAGCCTTCTCCCAGCAGCCCGCGCGTGCCGATCAGGACGCGCGTCCAGCCTGCGTTCAGCGCCGTGGTGGCGGCGCGCAGCCACCCGCTGGCCCCGGCGGCGCCCTCGAGGACGACCACCTGCGGCACGGGCCCCTGCGGCACGGCCGCATCGGGGAGCAGGCCCGCCAGCACCTCGGCGTCCGCGCCGATGCTCGACCCGGTGACGGCGATGGGGCGCGCCCAGGCGATCCGCGGATCGGCGGCGAGCGTCTCCACCAGCCACCGCACCGAACCCGACTCCGGGGCGATCACGCCGTCCAGATCGGCGGGGAGGGCGGCCGCGGTCGCATGATCGGCCACGATGAGCAGGCGCGCGTCGGGATCCTCGCTGAGCGTGCGGGCGACGATCTCGGCGGCGGCCTCGGCCTTGGCGGCGCTGCGCGACAGCACCCGGTCCACGAGCGGCAGCCCGGGAGCGACGCCGTAGCGCGTCAGACGGAATCCGACGCCGGGCAGGAGCCCAGCCAGCCGTGCGGCACGCGCGCGTTCGGCGTCGGTGCCCGCCGCGAGCGCCCGCAGCCAGCCGGAGGCCAGCGCCAGCCAGTCCTCCAGGGTCGGAGGGTGCCGGTGACGCTCCGCGACGTGCGCCTGGGCGGGCAGGTCCAGATGCCCTGCCAACGCGAGCCGCACCACCGCGTCCGCCGCGTCCGCGGGGAGGTCGCGCCAGTCGTGCAACGCCGTCCAGGTCAGCAACGGGACGCCTGCACCGTCGACCCGCAGCAGTTCGGTGACGAGTTCGCTCACCCGGACCGCATGAGCGTCCAGCCAGGCGGCCTCACCCGGCGCGGGCGTGGTGAACCAGGCCAGTTCGGCGAACGGGGCCAGGTCGCCCTCCGCCACCAGCGCCGGGATGCCCGCCTGGTAGGTGATCGGGCCGAAGAGCCGGTCCACGCGCTCGGCCTGCGCGATGGTGAGCAATGCGGGCGGCGTGGCGGTCAGAGCCAGAACCCGGGCATCGGGCAAGTCGGTGACGATCTCGTCGAGCAGCCCGCCCCACACCTGCAGCAGGTGATGGCACTCGTCCAGGATGATCGTGAGGGGGCCCGCATCGTGCAGTCGCTCCACCAAGGCGGCCCCGTGGGGATGCAGGCGCGCGCGGGGTGAGTCGGCGTCCGACTCGCCGTCGAACACGGCCAGGGACTGATAGGTCAGCGCCGTGAACCGCGTCGGAAGCGTCCGATCGGAGCTGGCGGGCTCCCCCGTGAGTTCCTCCCAGGCGCGCCGCCATTGCTCGACGATCGCCAGGTTGGGGCCGAACACGACCACGGGCCGATCCCAACGCACGGCCGCGCCGATCCCGACGAACGTCTTGCCCGCCCCCGGGGGCAGCACCACCCAGTGACGGTGATCGTCCCGGGCGAAGATGGCGTCCAGCGCCTCACGCTGATGGCGCCGCCAACGCACCACCCCTCAGACCAGGCTTTCCCATTCGGTGGGGCCGTGCCACAACAGTTCGGTGGTGCGCAGCAGCTCGGTGGTCTCCTCGGCGTCCCACGCCTCAGCCAGCGACGCGTCCGCGAGCAGCGCACGCACCCGGGACGCCTGACGTGCCCCGTCAGCGTCATCGGTGAAGATGCTCTCCATGCGCGTCCAGGCGACTGCATCGGCCGCGACCGCCCCGAACTCTGCCGGCTCGATCCCGACCGCGTCGATCGGGCCGACCGCGATCAGCCGGACGCCGTGGGACAGCAGCCCCTCCATCCCCGCCAGTTCCAGCAGTGTGAGATCGGCGTCTTCCGAGTCCGCCGCGGGCAACTCGAAGGTCTCCAGGAAGGACGGGGTGGCGGCGAACCCCGTCACATCGCGGCTGCCGACGCGCGCCCATTGCGCGAGGCCCGTCGGATCGAGGGGGACGAAGACAAGCATGGGACCAGCATCCCATGTCAGCGTCCACAGGCCGGTCGCCGATCATTGGCGTCGCGAGCAGCGGGCCACCACACTCAGGCGCATGAGCACCCGCCCGCCCCTGAACCGGCTCAGCATCCCCCCGTTCCTGGTCATCGCCCCCACTCCGCATGACCGGGCCGACGAGGTGACAGCCCCCGGCCCGGAGGCCCCCGACCCGGCACTCCACCGGGTCGCGGCAGGCTTCTATCGAGTCGTGGCTGAGGCCCTGATCGGGAGACGCCCGCTGACGCAACTCCTGCCGCTGCTGGACCCGCGACCCGCTGCGGTGGTGCACGGCTTGGCCGCGCAGCATCCGGGGGCGCGGGTGGGTGGCGTCCGGTGCCAGGCGCCCCGGCCCGGCGTCATCGAGTCAACGGCTCACGTGAGCACTGGCACGGGGACGTGGGCCCTGGCCACACGATTGGAATGCCACCGCGGCCGGTGGCGCGCGGTGGCATTCGAAGTGGCGGTGGTCGGCGAACGCCGGCCGCGGCGCTGAGGCTCAGCGGCGCTTCTTGGTGCGATTCCCGCGTCGCGCCGCGCGGTTGGCAGGCTGCTGCGCGGGCGCGTCCTGCGCGTCGGCCTGCTCGGGCTGGTCGACCTCGACGCCGCCGTCGTCGCTGGGTCCCGAGTAGGTCAGGGCGCGTCGGGGGATGTCCTCCGGCGCGCCGGTCGCATCCGTGACGACCCCGACCTGCGGGCCGGCCTGGGTCTGCACCTCCAGGTTGAACAGGAACCCGATGGACTCCTCCAAGAAGGCGTCCATCATGGCGTTGAACATGTCGCCGCCCTCGCGCTGGTACTCGACCAGCGGATCACGCTGCGCCATGGCGCGCAGTCCGATGCCCTCGCGCAGGTAATCCATCTCGTAGAGGTGCTCGCGCCACTTGCGATCCAGCACCGTCAGCACGATCCGACGCTCGACCTCACGCATGACGTCGGCGCCCAGCGACTCCTCGCGGTGATCGTAGGCCGCGTCCGCATCGGCGACGAAGTCTGCGACCATCTCCTCGGGAGTGAGTTGGGTCTCCTCGTAGTCGGCCAGGTCGAGGCCCACCGGGTAGAGCGTCTTGAGCTGGGCCCACAACGCCTCGAGATCCCAGTCCTCGTTGAACCCCTCCGTGTGCTGCCGGACCACCTGCTCGACGACCCGTGCCGTCGCCGAACGCAACTGGCCGTCGACGTTCTCCCCCTCCAACACACGACGGCGATCCCCGTAGATGGTGTGCCGCTGCCGGTTCATGACGTCGTCGTACTTCAAGACGTTCTTGCGCATCTCGAAGTTCTGGCTCTCCACCATCTCCTGCGCGCTGGCCACCGAGTTGGTCACCTGCTTGTTCTCGATCGGCACGTCGTCAGGGACGTTGAGGATCGTCAGCACGCGATCGATCAGGTCTGCCTTGAACAACCTCATCAGGTCGTCTTCCAGGGACAGGTAGAACCGGGACTCGCCCGGGTCGCCCTGACGGCCCGACCGGCCTCGGAGCTGGTTGTCGATCCGTCGGCTCTCGTGCCGCTCCGAGCCGACGACGTAGAGGCCGCCCAGCTCGACGATCTCGGCATGCTCGTCCTCGGCCAGCCCCTCGAGGTCGGGGTACACCGACGCCCACGCGGCCTCGTATTCGCCCGGGGTCTCCTGGGGGTCGAAGCCCTGGTCCCGCACCTGGGCATCCGCCAGGAACTCGGCGTTGCCGCCGAGGATGATGTCGGTGCCGCGACCCGCCATGTTGGTGGCCACGGTGACGGCGCCCTTGCGTCCGGCCTCCGCGATGATGGCCGCCTCACGCGCGTGGTTCTTGGCGTTGAGCACCTCGTGCTTCACCCCCGACCGCACCAGGCGCTGGCTCAGCAGCTCAGACTTGGCCACGGACGCGGTCCCCAGCAGCACCGGCTGCCCGGCGGCGTGCCGCTCCACCACGTCGGCGACGATGGCGTCGAACTTGGCGCTCTCGGTGCGGTAGATCAGGTCGGGCTGATCGGCGCGGATCATCGGCTTGTTGGTGGCGATCGGGAGGACGCCCAGGCCGTAGATCTTCTGGAACTCGCTCTCTTCGGTCTTGGCCGTGCCGGTCATGCCCGCGAGCTTGTCGTACATGCGGAAGTAGTTCTGCAGCGTGATGGTGGCCAGCGTCTGGAACTCCTCCTTGATCTGCACGTTCTCCTTGGCCTCCAGCGCCTGATGCAGCCCCTCGGAGTAGCGGCGACCCGCGAGCGTCCGGCCGGTGAACTCGTCGACGATGACGACCTCGCCCTCACCGGTGACCATGTAGTCCTTGTCGCGCTTGAACAGTTCCTTGGCGCGGACGGCATTGTTCAGGTAGCTGATCAGCGGGGTATTGGCCGACTCGTAGAGGTTCTCGATGCCGAGTCGGTCCTCCACCAGCGCGATGCCCGGCTCCAGGACGGAAACCGTCTTCTTCCTCTCATCCACCTCGTAGTGGGTGTCGCGGATCATCTTGGTGACCAGCCGGGCGAACACCGGGTACCAGCGGTGATTGTCTTCGGCGGGACCGGAGATGATCAGCGGCGTGCGGGCCTCATCGACCAGGATCGAGTCGACCTCATCCACGATCGCGTAGTGGTGGCCGCGCTGCACGCAGTCCTCCAGCGACAGTGCCATGTTGTCGCGCAGGAAGTCGAAGCCGAACTCGTTGTTGGTTCCGTAGGTGATGTCGGCACCGTAGGCGACACGGCGTTCGGCGGGGGTCATGTGCTGCAGGATGACGCCGGTGTCCAGCCCCAGGAAGTGGTGGATGCGGCCCATCTGGTCGGACTGGTACTTGGCGAGGTAGTCGTTGACGGTGACGACGTGCACGCCCTTCCCGGTCAACGCGTTGAGGTAGCTGGGAAGCGTCGCGACCAGGGTCTTGCCCTCGCCGGTCTTCATCTCGGCGATCGTGGCCTGGTGGAGCGCGGCGCCGCCCATGATCTGGACGTCGTAGTGCCGCTTGCCCAGGACCCGCTTGGCCGTCTCCCGAACCGTGGCGAACGCCTCGGGCAGGAGCCGATCCAGGTCCTCGCCGTTGTCGAGCCGCTGCCGGAACTCTGCGGTCTGACCGCGTAGTTCGTCGTCGTTCATCGCCTCGAAGTCGGGTTCGATGAGGTTCACCTGCTTGGCGATCCCCTCAAGACGCTTGATGGTGCGCCCTTCACCCAGGTGCATCAGCTTGTCGAACAGCCCCACGATTCCGCGCTTTCCGTCGTCCTGTCGCGGACGCCGTGGCTCGGCGTCCATCCTCCATCGTAGGGGTTGAGCGCTCGGGAGTGGTCACACCCGCCCGGCGAGCGCCGCCGCCAGGGTCCCGACCGGGTCGACGGCGACCTCTCCGAGCCCCAGCCAGCCCGCCATCGCCTGCAGTTCGGGGGCCAGCGCCCGGGCCGTCTCCTGCGCATCGGCGTGCGGTTCCAGCCAGGCGGCTCGGACGCGGAGGACGCCCCGCCCACGATCGGCCTTGAGGTCCACCCGGGCGGCAGGGGCGTCCCCGAGAAAGAACAGGTAGACGTAGTAGCCGTAGCGCCGCTGCGCTGGCGGCACATAGATCTCGATCCGGTAGTGCGTGCCGAACAGTCCCGCCAGGCGCCCGCGCTCGAAGGCCAGGGAATCGAACGGGCTGACCAGCGCCGCGGCATGCCACGAGCGCGGTCGCCGCGCCTCATGCCACAGCCAGTGCTGGGCCTCCAGCCCAGCGACGTGGACCGGTTCCAGTTCCCCGCGGGCCACCAGGCGTCCGATCGCGGCGCGCACGGCGTCCTTCTTCAGGTAGAAGTAGGCGCTCAGCGCCTCCAGGTCGGCGACCCCCAGTGCCCGCGCCGCCCGGCCGACGAGGACGTCATGGGCCGTCGCATGGTCGAGTTCCGGTTCCGCCCGGACGTGGGCGGGCAGGACTCGTTCCGCGCGGTCGTAGCGCCGCTCGAAGGACGAGCTCCGACCTGCGACGGCGACCTCGCCGATGTCGAACAGATACTCCAGTACGTGCTTGGCGTCCGACCAGTTCCAGCCCCAATGGCTGCGGTCGCGCACCTCGTCACCGACGAACGCGCGGGGGCCCAGCGCACCGTCGGTGTCCAGCTGGGCGAGGATCTCCTCGCGCAGCGCGGGCCGCTCCCGAAGGATCGCCTCCGCGCGGGTGCCACCGCGAGCCGTGAAGCGGCCCATACGCCACCGCAAGGCTGGATGAAGCCGAGCATCGATCAGGCTTGCGGCATGTCCCCAGTACTCGAACAGCCGCCGCGGGTCGTTCTCCCCCGCTCGCCGCAGCAGGGCGGTGTCATAGGACCCCAGCCGGGTAAACAGCGGCATGTAGTGAGCGCGCACCGCGACGTTGACGGAGTCGATCTGGAACTGGGCCACCCGGTCGATCTCGGCCTGAACGTGCCTCATCGTCACCTGCTGAGGCCGGGGGCGCCCGACTCCCTGGGCGGCCAGCGCGATGCGGCGGGCGGCCCCGAGCGTGAGTCGGCCGGGCATCAGGACCTCCCCGATGCCCGGCCGACGAGGATCCTCATCGAGGCGTGACGTCCAGGTGGATCACGCCGTAGTCGTACGCCTTGCGGCGGTAGACGACGCTGGGCGCCGAAGTCTCGGCATCCACGTAGAGGAAGAAGTCGTGACCGACCAACTCCATCTCGTCGAGCGCCTGCGCCAGCGTGAGCGGCGACGCGGCGAACACCTTCTCGCGCACGACGAGGGGGCCGTCACCGGTGACCTCCAGCCCGGCCACCCGACGCACTTCGACCCCCTCCTTCACGGGCGCCTGCTCGGCGACCGGGAGCGGAATCTCGAGGGTCTCGGCGACCCGCAGGCCCCGATGCACCTTGCGGCGGTCGGCCGCCTTGCGCAACTGCGACTTCATCTTGTCCAGCGCATGCTCGAACGCCACGTACTTGTCGTCGGCGGAGGCCTCGGACCGGATCACCGGTCCCCTCCCGATCAGGGTGATCTCGACGCGCATCGCCTGATCGGGTTGCTTGGTCTGAGTCGCCGATACCTGCACCTCGACGCGTTGCACACGGTCTCGGAAGCGCTCGATGCCTTGAATGCGCTCCGTCGCCTTGCCCCGGAAATCATCCGAGATGGTGCACCGACGGCCGGTGACGATGACGTCCATGTCAACCTCCTAGTTCGGGTTACAGGGAGGCACCCCGTGAGGGGCGGGATGCGTCCCGGGTCCCCCACTCAGGTGCCTTGCGCAGACCCTAGCGCGTGCGCGGGCCACATTCACGCTGTCCACCCGGCTCGTCTCACACGCGCGACCGTGGAGGTAGCTCCCCCGGCACCGCAGGCCCGACAACACGAACGTAACCTCGGGTAACACTCCTGGAACATGGCGCTCATCGTGACGCAACACTGGTCCGCGAATCTCGTCACCATGACTTACGAAATCAGTGCGGGCGATACCGCCTGGGTCCTGACCAGCGCGGCTCTCGTGCTGTTGATGACCCCCGGTCTCGCGTTCTTCTACGGGGGCATGGTCCGCGCCAAGGGCGTGCTGAACATGCTCATGATGAACTTCATCACCATGGGCACCGTCGGTGTGCTCTGGGTCCTGTACGGCTACTCGATGGCCTTCGGCAACAGCGTCGGCGGCGTCGTGGGCAACCCGCTCGAGTTCGCAGGCCTGACCAGCCTCATGAGCGAGGACGCCGTGGTCGGGACCGTCCCGGCGCTGGCCTTCGTCGCGTTCCAGGCCTGCTTCGCAATCATCGCGGTGGCGCTGGTCTCCGGTGCGATCGCCGATCGGGCCACCTTCTCCGGCTGGGTCGTCTTCACGATCCTGTGGGCCACCCTGGTCTACTTCCCGGCCGCCCACTGGGTCTTCGCCTTCGATGGCACGACCGCCGAGTTCGGCGGCTTCATCGCCAACAGCATCCAGGCGATCGACTTCGCCGGTGGCACCGCCATCCACATCAACGCCGGTGCCGCAGCGCTGGCCCTGGCCATCGTGGTCGGCAAGCGCCTCGAGTTCGGCGTCCGTCCGATGCGTCCCCACAACATGACGCTGGTCATGCTGGGTGCCGCCCTGCTGTGGTTCGGCTGGTTCGGCTTCAACGCCGGCTCCGCTCTCGGCGCCACCACCACCGCCGCCGTCGCCTGGGTCAACACCCTCGCCGCGACCGCCGCAGCCATGCTCGCCTGGCTGGCGGTGGAGAAGATCCGCTACGGCCACCCGACGTCGCTGGGTGCCGCCTCGGGCATCGTGGCCGGCCTCGTCGGCATCACCCCGGCCGCTGGCTCGGTCAGCCCGCTGGGCGCACTCGTCATCGGCATCCTCGCTGGCGTGGCCTGCGCCTACGCCATTGGGCTGAAGAACAAGCTCGGCTACGACGACTCGCTCGACGTCGTCGGCGTCCACCTCGTCGGTGGCCTGGTCGGCACCCTGCTGATCGGCCTCCTCGCCGATCCGGGATCCCCCGCCGGTGTCGCGGGCCTGCTCTACGGCGGCGGGTTCGATCAGCTGCTGCGCCAGTTCGCCGGGGCAGCCATCGTCCTGGTGTACTCGTTCGTGGTGACCCTCCTGATCGGCTACGCCATCAAGAAGACGATCGGCTTCCGGGTCAGCACCGCGGTCGAACTGGGCGGCATCGACATCGCCGAGCACTCCGAGGTCGGCTACGACCTGTCCCCGGTCTACTACTCGGCCCTGGGCGGCGTTCGCCGTAGCCTGCTGGTCGATCCGGCAGAACTCCCCGAATCCGAACTCAGCAAGGAGGCGACGAAGTGAAGCTCGTCACAGCCATCATCCAGCCCGTAAGCCTCGACGACGTTCAGCTGGCCCTCATCCGGTATGGCGTCAAGGGGATGACCGTCTCCGAGGTCTCCGGGTACGCCCGCCAGCGGGGCCACCGCGAGATGTACCGCGGCGAGGCCATCACGGTGGACTTCATCCTCAAGGTCAAGCTCGAGATCCTCTGCGAGGATTCCGAGGCCGAGTCTCTGCTCACGATCATCTCCGACGCGGCCCGCACGGGTCAGGTCGGGGACGGCAAGGTGTGGGTCACGCCGGTCGACACGGTCGTCCGGGTTCGCACCGGGGAACTGGGCGTCGCCGCCATCTAGTGCACCGATCCGGACGAGGGCCGGGGTTCCATTCAGGAACCCCGGCCCTCGTCCCGTCTCGGAGGCACGCGGCCCGCCCGCCACCGCTCGGTCCTCCCCGGCCTCAGGTGTCCCGACGTCGGCGCACGTGCGACTCGGCGCAGGTCACTGCGCGGCGCGACGCGGAGTGTGGGCCACCGCAGCGCACCCCACGACCAACGCGCCGACCTCCCGCAGGGCCCGCACCGCCTCCCGAACCGAGGCGCCGGTCGTGACCAGGTCGTCCACCACCACCACGGCACGCCCCGCCCACGCCGCCGGGGCCACGAAGGCCCCCTCAAGGTTGGCCGAACGGCCCCGCGCGCCGAGCCCCGCCTGATCCCGCACGGAGCGTCGGTGCCGCAGTCCGACGGCGACCTGGACGGGCACCCCGGAGACCCGCAGCGCCCGTGCCGCCGCCCGCGCGAGACCGCGGGTGGTGTCCCAGCCTCGCTCCCGAACCGCCGCCGGAGTGGAGGGCACGGGAACGAGATGAACACCAGCCCTCAGGTGGGGAGCGGCGTGCGCGACGGTCAGGGCCAGGGCATCGCCCAGCGGACGAGCCAGCCACCAGGAGCCCCGCTCCTTGAGCGCGATCAGGCAGGCCCGCCAGGGTTCTCGATAAGGGACGGCGGCCCACACCCGCGCACCCGGGGGCGCTCCCCCACCCAGACCCTCCTCAACCCGCTGCGGCGCGACCTGCCCCCAGGCGAGGAGACACGCGGGGCATAGCCGGGCGGCGGGACGACCGCACCCAGGACAGGTGGCGCCCAGCAGCAGGCAGGCCGCCGCCTGCAGCACCGCCGAACGGGAGGGGGATGAGCGCTTAATGTCCTCCATGCGAGGACGTTAGGCGGACCGCGTCAGCCGGGGTACAGCACGCTCGAGGCTCCGGTCAGATGCAGCGACCAGCGGAAGTCGCTGTTGTACCGCCAGACGTCGCCGCCGGTCGTCCGCACCATGGCGGGCACGCCGGGCGCCACGGCAAGCTCCTCGGGGTCCGCCACCGCGGTCGGTCCGATGGCCGCGATGCTGGCACCGTCTTGGGCGATCGCGAATACCTGGGTGGTGCGTCCCTCCCCCACCAGCGCCAGCAGCGAGTCAGCGGTTCGCCACCCGACATCGATCACGGAGGTCGAGGCCACCGACGTGGTCGCCACGCTCAGTTCCCGCCAGGAGCGCACCGCCACGTCGTCGGTGCGATCGATCCGTGCCACGCCGAGCACGTGCTCCCCGGAGGGGCGCTGGACGATGATCGCGACCCGGATGCCGTCGGGAGCGATTCTGAAGGTCTCGATCGTTCCCTCGCCGAACGCCGACGTGTCCAGTTGGCGCCAGGCGCCAGTCGCATCCTGGAGCCACCAGTCGCCCTGGTCATCGTTGACCCACAGCAGGCCTTGCCGGTCGAAGTCGGGACGCCGCAGTCCCACCCCGGTCAAGACGGTCTGCGAGGAGTTCTCCGACAGGGGGCCGACGACCACCGCGGTGCGGTCCTGCGTCACGGCGGCGGCCGAGACCGCGTCGGATCGCACCGCGGCCGTGACGGCCGTCGTGATGCCCGGGGCGACCACCAGGTTGGCGTTGCCGCCTCCGCCCTCCATGGCGCGGACGAGGACGCCATCGGTCACCGCGAAGAGCTGCCTGCTGCCTTGGCGCGGGGCGGGATCGGAGTCAGGGAATGCTCCGACCGGGATGGTGCGGCCGTACGGGGCGACGGTCCAGGCCTCGGCGGCCCCCTCGCACATCACCTCGACCGCGGTCACCGTCTCGAACTGCCCGAAGGTACGCGTGAGCTGCGTGAGCAAGGCGATGCGCGCGGCCGCGTCAGGTTCGGGACCGGTGCCGCGCAGCGTGATGGCCGCCACCCCGGCCGAGGACACCGTGACCCCAGCCAGGCTGGCCCTCACCGTCGTCGCCTGGACGGCGGGCTCCAACCAGTCGGTGGGCCCCTCCAGCAGCGCCCGGACTGCGCCGTCGTACGCCTGGGAGCCGCGGGGGAAGTAGCGGGGGTCGGGAACCAGCCACCGCCCCCCGGGCTCGAAGAAGTAGGGAATGACCCGGGAGAAGGCACTGGCAAACAGGTACTCGGAGATGGTGAGCCCCTCGGGAGGGTTGCTGATCCGCCAGTGGCCCGCCGCATCCTTGACCAGGCCGAAGTCCTGGTCGAGGGAGCCGGTCGACTGCCGATAGGCGCCGGCGGCGTCCACCGTGCCCACCAGGGGCGCACGCAGCGTGGCGCTGGTGTCGGTGGCGACCACCGGGTTGCCCTCGGCATAGACCCGGACCCCCGCCTCGGGACGCCAGCGCTGGGACGCCTCAGCGGTCAGGTAGGCGCGGGCAACCTCGTATTGGGGCTGCCAGGACGCCTGGGCGTGCAGGAACCCCTCGACCACCTCGACCGGGGACGCGTTCGGTCCTGGCGGGGCCGGGGCGATCTCGACCCCGGAGTTGAAGTGCCCCGGATCCGCCGAGACCCGCTCCACCGGCCCCGAGGTCGGGACCCCGCTGCACCCACTGAGCAGGAGGCACACCGCCAGCATCAGCACGCTCACGACTTTTGCCATGTGCCCTCCACATCTTCGGGGACCGCCGAGAGTGGAGAGCCCGACAGCGGCTGGCCGGGTGCCAGCGGCAGCGTGAGCCGGAACTGAGCGCCGTGACCGGCTCGTCCCCAGGCGTTGAGCCAGCCGCCGTGCAGTTGGGCGTCCTCCAAGGCGATCGACAGTCCGAGCCCGGATCCCCCGACGGTGCGCTGCCGCGAGGGGTCGGCCCGCCAGAACCGCTGGAACACCTGGTGGGCCTGGACCGCGGAGAAGCCGACCCCGTGGTCGCGAACCGTGACGGCGACGGCATCCTCGCCAACACGGACACGCACCACGACGTCGTTGCCTTCGCCGTGCTCGATGGCGTTGGAGACGAGGTTGCTGATGATGCGGCGGACGCGGCGAGGGTCGGCCTTGATCCGCGCTTCGGCGGGGACGTCGAGCAGCACCGCGGTGCGGTAGGAGTCGGCGAGGGCGTCTTGGGCGCGGACCTCGGTGGTCACCAACTCCACCATGTCGACGTCGTCGACCTGAAGCTCGGCTGCGCCCGCGTCGAAGCGGCTGATCTCCAGCAGTTCGGTCAACAGCGACTCGAAGCGGTCGAGTTCGCGGTGCAGCAGTTCCGCGGCCCGGGCCGTAACCGGGGCGAAGGTCGCCCGGGCGTCGTGGAGGAGGTCGTCGGCCATCCGCACCGTGGTCAGCGGGGTGCGCAGTTCGTGGCTGACATCGGAGACGAACTGCCGCTGGACCAGGGACAGGTTCTCGAGCTGCTGGATCTTGCGGCCCAGTTCGTCGGCCATGTGGTTCATCGACCGGCCGAGCCCCGCCAGGTCGTCGGTGCCGCTGATGGTCATGCGCTCGTCGAGATTACCCGCCGCGATGCGCTCGGACGCTTCGCGCGCGGCGCGGATCGGCCGCAGCGCCTGCAACGAGATCAGATACATGATGGCGGTGATGAGCGGGACGAACACGACGGCCGCGGCCAGGGACGCCTGCAGGACGACCGCGAGGGTCTGTTGTTCCTGTTCCATGCCGAAGACGAAGAAGACGGGATAGCGGCCGCTTCCGGAGGCGAGCAACGCGCCGCCCACCACGAGCCCCGGCTTGGTTTCCCGGCCATCGGTGAACACGATCGCGGTGGGCGTCGTGTAGAGGTCCTGGCCGCCTTCGCGCACCGCCGTCCGGATCGACTCGGGCACCGAGGCGACGGAGACCCCGGCGGAGGTGATGTCGGAGACGGGGCCGCTGATCACTACTTCGTACTGGTTTCCGACGCTGCCGCGGTTGGCGACATCGCGCGCCAGTTCGGTGAGGCGTTCGTTGACCGAGGAGGTGCGCAGGTCGGCGTCGCGCAGACCGCTTTGCATGCTCGCCAGCACGGCGGACGCCTCGGAGACGGACTGGCGGGTCTTCGCTTCCAGGATGCCGCGCGACGACGTGCTGACCAGGAGCCAGCCGGTCGCGCCGAACACGATGAGGGCGGCGGCGACGCTGCTGGTGACGACGCGGATCGACAGGGACCGGGACCACCACCGCCTCGGGGCGCCCAGCAGTCGGCCCAGCCGGCTCACGGCGAGGTCGGGGTCCCGGCTCGGTAGCCGATCCCCCGCACCGTGACGATGATCTCCGGGTGTTCGGGATCGGCCTCGATCTTGCTGCGCAGCCGTTGGACGTGGACGTTGACCAGGCGGGTGTCGCCGGGATGCCGGTAGCCCCACACCTCCTGCAGCAGCAGTTCCCGGGTGAACGCCTGCCGCGGCTTGCGCGCCAGCGCCAGGAGGAGGTCGAACTCGAGCGGGGTCAAGGAAAGCGGTTCGCCGCTGCGGTGCACGGTGTGGGCGTCGACGTCGATGACGATGTCGCCGATGCGCAGCGTCGAGGGGTCCTCGTCGGGACGAGAACTGCGGCGCAGCCGGGTCTTGACTCGGGCCAGCAACTCCTGGGTCTTGAACGGCTTGGGAACATAGTCGTCGGCTCCGGCCTCCAGCCCGGCGACCACGTCGAGGGTGTCGGATTTCGCGGTCAGCATGACGATCGGCACGTCGGACTCGGCGCGCAGATCGCGGCACACGTCGACCCCGTCTCGGCCGGGCAGCATCAGATCCAGCAGCACGAGATCGGGCTTGGTGCGGCGAAACTCGGCGAGCGCCTCGTCCCCGCGCCCCACCCAGTGGGTGTCGAATCCGGATGCCTGCAGCACGATCTGCAGCATCTCGGCCAGGGCGGTGTCATCGTCGACTACCAGAATCCGGCCTGCGCTCACGGGGCTCACCGGTCCTCCTCAGTTCAGTTCGGGCGTGGGCGTCCACGTCGCCAACCAGCCTAGTTCGCCACCCTGGCGCCCTAGGACGCGACGCCACAGCGTCGCCGGATCGGAGTCGAACACGTCCCCGGGATGCAACCGGACCGGCACCCAGGCCCCGCGCTCCACCTCGCCTTGGAGTTGGTCAGGGGCCCAGCCCGCGTAGCCGGCGAAGATCCGCAGCGCCGAATAGGCGCCCTCCACCAGTTCGACGGGGGTATCGAGGTGCAGCAGCCCCACCCGGTCGAACAGCGGACGCCAACCGGGCGGCTCTTCGGAAGGGTGCGTGGGGGTGGCCAGGCAGATGGCTCCCTCTTGGGACACGGGCCCTCCGTCGAAGAGGTGGTGGGGCCACGTGGTCAACGGCTCCCAGCCGGGCAGGACGGCGCTCAACGGTAGGTCACTGACCTCGTTGAGCACCACGCCCAAAGCGCCCGAGGCGTCCACGTCGAGCAGCAGCACGACGGAGCCGTCGAAGACGCCGTCGCTCAGGTCCACGCTGGCCACCAGCAGTGTTCCCGGCACCAGGGGCACGGCATTGCGCTGGGGATCCACGTCCCCATCCTGCCAGCCCCTGGACGCACGACGTGCGCGGCACCCAGAACGGGTACCGCGCACGCACGTCGCAAGGGGGGGAAGCGAGTAGAGAGTTCTCGAACACTTCACCCCGCACGAAGTCCCTTGTTAGCGCGGTGTTGGAGCGTTCCCGCCGCAGGTCCGCCCCAGCCTCTCGGAAGGTGTTTGAGGATTCCCGTGGCCCGAACGTCACCACGCTGTCGCACAGACAGGTTCGCTTGTCGGAGTCGCAGCGGCGGGCGATCCTCCAAGACTGGAAAGGTGGTCTGGGCACCCTGGATGTCGCCGCGAAGCATGGGGTCTCTCGACAGACGGTGTGGCGCATCACGAGTCGCGCCAAGCGCCTAGCACAGGGTGAAAGCGCAGCCCGCAAAGAGAAGGCAATCGCCCTCGACGCACCTGCTGCTTGACCACATAGCGCACAGCATCCGCGCCAGCACCGAGCGTCAGAGCGCTCCAGCAGATTTCAGATGGCTACTGAGTTGCCTGCAGTTCCGAACGAACCCTCGGCCGTGGCCACATCTGCCAGAATTTCCGCGATC
>RRZU010358669.1_pt1 | contig 18247 bp, 21 predicted proteins | sample 2165561 | NCBI WGS metagenome assembly RRZU01 (sample SAMN10456909, study PRJNA506462) | wastewater metagenome | isolation source: wastewater sludge | place: USA: Moscow, Idaho | reverse complement strand
TTATTTAGATTCCTTTTTCTTTATATAATAATAAAAAGGTGCACACTAATGCAAAAAAAAGTAGCTATATTCGCATTTGGAATTGGCGATGGTTATTGCTCAACAAAGAGCCAACGTCATATAGCTAAAGCAGAAATAACTTATTCAAAATTACGCGAAGCTCTTGTTAATGGAGAGATTCATGTGGATAGATTATTTACTGTTAATCACCCCAATGATGCTAAAGTCGAATTTAATCTGAATGGTATTTTGGAACCATCCAAAACCGCTGAGTTCGGATTGATTAGTAAAGAGTTTTTTAATGTAGATAATTTTATTGAATTAAATACATTAGATGGTGGTAAGAAAAAAATTAATGGTTTAGATATTGATTTTATATTGAAGCCAGAAGAGTATGAAATTCATTTTGTAGGCATTGATATCAATGGCGTAATGATTGAAGCTCTTAAGAAGTTTAAAGAATTGGGATTCACTACGGTGGTGTATTCTAATTTGACTAAGCTTTTCAGTAAGCATACTATTGAAGAATTCCCGAAATATGGAATTAAATTCTGTAGTTATCAGTCATATAAAAGAAATAAAAGACCTAAAGAAACAGGTAAAACAAAATGACTATTGATGTAATGTTTTTTAAAAACAATGGTGGTGGCCAAACTAACCGAGTTGGTGGTGGCTATATTACTGTTGGCGGATTACTTAAAACAAGTTATAACTTGATGAAAAGTAATAATGGTGGATTATTTGTTGCATATCCGTCATACAAAAAGGCTGATGGCACTTGGGCCAATCATGTAAATCCAGTAAATAAAGAAGCTGGTGATGCAATCACTCAAGCTGTTATTGCTAAATACCAAGAAGTTACTGGTGAGGGCGGCGGTCAAGATAGACGCATTGAAAGCTCTAACAATGGTAGCACTAGAAAAGAAGCCCCAAAAGTTGAAGTGGCTCGCACAAATGAAGCTAGTGTACCTACAGGTCGTCCATTCTAATTGAAATTTATTTAATGGAAAATCCTTTAAACTTTAAAGTGTATAAAGGCAAAAGTGCCTTAAGACTAAATTTAGTAAGGCCTAAAGATTATTCTTTGGGTTTTATATTTGCTGAATTAGCAAATCTTAAAGAAATTACTGCGGACAAGCAAAGAAATTATGACTGGGAAAATAATAAGCTCGGTGTTAAACTTGGTTTTGCAGATATAACAAGTGTAATATATGCATTAGAATATGGTGACTCTTGCGACTTATTTCACGAATTTAATGGAACTACAACATCTATTAAACTTCAACGTAGTGAAGGTGGTAATTCTGCGTATTTCTTTAAAGTACAAAAAAAGACACCTGAAAAACAACTAGAAGTAAGCGTCCCATTAAGCCCACAGGAAGCTTTTGCTTTAAACATAATGTTTAAAAAAGCGCTCACTTCAATACATAATTGGTAAGGAATAAAAATGGATTTGGACCAAGACTTATTTGGTACTCCTAGCTTGGAAGATGAACTGTTCGGTTCTCGTCCACAAGAAGCTAGTTTGGAAGATGACTTGTTTGGTACTCAAACAGCAAGCATCGAAGAAGAGTTATTCGGCGACGATGAAGATGAAGACGAAGATGACTACTACTACGATGATGAAGATGAATATGACGAAGACGAAGATGAATTCGACGTATTAATCCCTTGCTCTATTGAACCAGCTGAACAAGTAGTTCAAAGTGCTGGTGTTATCATCAATGGTGATGTAACAGTAATTCGTGACTCTGTTCCAGATTTGATGTCTGATGAACATGCTCATGGTGATTTCTTGGATGATTTGTTCACCGAAGAAACTACTGGTAAACTTGTTGTTGAACAAACAGCATTAGACGCTGTTAAAGTGTCTACCCCGAATGAACTCGGAAAAATTATTGTAAATAATAATGAAGACTATGCTGTTAGCAAAGTTGAAATTATTGTTCTTTCTGATGGTCAACCTGTTGGCTATCTCGTTTCTGGCGAATAATCGCTTTTTTGAATTAAATAGGAATAAAGTAAATGTCTCAACAAGATCAATTGGTAAACAAAGTTGTTTACACTCAAGGCAACATCAACAAAGAATTGACTTCTGCTGCTCCAGCAGGTCGTGTATTCACTAAATTGAAAGATCGCTTTCCAGAATTGGCAAATGCATCTTACTCTGTAAGTGGCGGTGTGTTGACAGTTGAATTGCGCGCTGGTAGCAAAGCCTAACTAATTAATAATTAGTATACAGGGGTCGTCTTTTGACGACCTCTGTTTTTCTTTGTATACATATATATATTCGAGTGGATATATATAAGGATTATTTTTTATATATATCTTCTTAATATAGGAATAAGATATGGATTTTTTAGATGAAATCGTGGCGGAAATACAACAAGAAGATCAAACTACAGAAGTAGTGGTTTCACTTGTTGAGGGTGGCGAAACTCCATTCCAAACAATAATGCGCCTAATTAATAATAATAACATTTTCAAAAATGATCCCTTTGAAATTGATGAAGCATTTTTGGACAATATTTTGTCCGCAAGAAATAGCAACTTTTTTACGCAAGAGCTTTTTGAACAAATATCAAATATTGATTGGGCTTCTGCAATAAATAAAATGGATAATATGGATAGAGGAATTTCTTACACTTTTGTGAAAAATTTTACAAGTGAACTTAAGAAACATCCATCAGTTATTAGATCTAACACTTACTTCTAGGAATAAATAGTGGAAACTACTAAAATTAATAAAATTTTACATGCATATAAAGTTTCAGCTTTAGCTGCAATGGCTCATGCAACTAATGATATTAAACCTAGAAAATTAAGATTGCTAGATAATACACAGTCTTATCCATCAACATACAAAAGAGTAATATCTGAGGCTTTGTCTATTATTGTTAGTAGTTTTTCTAGTGAAAATGAAAATATTACTGCAAGTTTTGCATATAGGGTTAATAATAATAACGAAGGAATTATCAGACTTGACAGTCCGTATACTGTTAATGCTGACCTTATTTTATCTGCAAAATCAAAACTTCGAATTCCTGTATTTGATCCAGAATGTGGTTGCATAAAAACACATAAAAAAGATACTTTATTTTTTAAAAGAATGATGTATCTAAGTTTTTTCAATTTAATGTTGTTAAAATATCTTTCTGATGAAGAATTTGCCAACCTTGATGCAGCTAATAATCCAAATTTTCCTATTGAAAAAATACTAGAAATACATAACGAAAAATTCTCTCATCTCGAATTGCCAAATGAATTAATAAAGGCATTTTGTGTTATGTACAGATTTAAAGATAAGAGTGAATGCCGAGGTTTAAGTTTTGATTATATGGAGCCATATATAGTTGACAGTGCTCCTATTATTGATATTGATACTATGGTATCCATGCAGAATATTTCTGCTAGTCGAAATGGAAAATCTTTCTTATTCGATGATACCCACAATATTAATAATGAACTTTTTGGAAGACATTCTACAGTAACATGTTTTGTTCAGACCAATATGGCTCAAAAGTATTTACTTACTTATAGAGGTGTATTTCCTAAATATACTGGCAATAGCAGTATGACTGATTTTTATCTTAGTGATGAAGTAACAGCTCAGATTAGTAAGCCTGCATATAAAAAACTTATTCCTATTAATATCAATGATGATAATAGTGGAATATCTGAAATGTATTATCCTGCTTGGATGCCAAAAGATGAATACATAAAAGAAAGCTTTTATGCTTCTGATGTAATAAATTATATTGGTGAAGAAGGTAATGAGGATCATGATATAGCATTTAGAAGAGTGTCATTATTTAATAACTTATTCTATATTTTAACAAAATATATGGAAAGTTCATTTAACTCTTTGTGCAGAATATATAGTTCTGTAGTATCAGAATATCCAAATAAGACTATTGTAATGGTGCCTGTTATTTCAAGCAAAACTAATGGTACTGGTAAGTTCTCTTCCAATTCTGGAGAGGATAGTGTTTTTAATCTTGGTCGCTTAAGTTATTCTAGAAGACTTGATAGAATACCTTTAAACTTTACGTTATCAGACATGATTAATCCTGCCATAATTAAAGAGAAATTAAATACTTTCAGATCAACTCTTTCTACAAATATTTCAAACAATAGGGGTTAAAATGCGTTCAAATAAAATTCAAATTGAATTAACAGATGATGATACTGCAACAGTTACAGTTGTAGATGAGTCTGGTAAGGCTATAAAAAAAAGTGTTAGTGTTGCTGATTTGTCCTCATGTTTAATTCGTGAAGCATCTGGTGATGAAACCGAATTGACTCCTCCGGGACTTTTGAAATCGTGGAAAAATACCAATTATGAAATTTATTGGATGTATTTTCCTGCCCAAACTATTACAGTTGGGCACACTTCTCGTTCGCATGGATCTCATATTACATATATCCCTCAAACGGTTATGCAATATACATTTAAAGTTGATATGAGTGGCAGACGTAAATTCTTATATCATGTTTCTGGATTTACTATTGCGGACGAAGATATTCTGACTCCAAATACCAAGATGTATGCATTTCCATTTAACAATTATAGCATCGGCTATAATAGTGGTATTTGCTGGGGTGATAACACTGAAACAATCAAGAGAATCTTTGGTGAAACTTATGATATTGATGTGTTTAAACTTTCATCATTGCATCGTGTATTCTTTTCAACTCCGTTCAATGAGCATTTAGGTGGATCTGGTTATCCAAATCAGTCTTTAATTAGAACTGCATGCTCAAATTCTGGTGTTTCAATAAATGAATATTTACTTGATAAAAATGGTGGTGTCTATGAATACTTGAGACAGATTGCTGCTTCTGAAACTTTGGAATATGAACCAGCAAAAATTTTCAGCCATAACAATGGAGTAATCTTTGATAGCCTAAATTCAATGATTGCTGCAGGTATTACAACTTTTAAAAATAGATAATTTAATTATCGCCAATTTATCATAGGTTAATTACAATGACTCATAAATCTTACAATGTTATTTCCCATAATAAGGGTTATCCAGATACTGGGAATAAGGTTTTGCCTCCTATAGTGGCACCGGTAGAACCAATAGTGCCGGCAGTAACTGCTCCAGCCATCTCTGAAGACGAATTGAATGATTTGCTATTTGGTGACGAAGTAAATAAATTGCATATTTGCGAAGTCCCAGATGATGCAGAATTTGGTCATGCCATCTATCGTGATGGTATTTACAAAATTCAAACCAATACTATTGGTAGATTTGTGACTTTGCGTAATAAGCATATTGGCAATAATGAATATCATTACTTGGAACGTGTTGGTGAACAATCATTCAAATTGTTATTGCCAAAAATTCCTAAACGCTTCTTGTCTGGTATGGTTGAATTGTTCACTAACATTGCTAAAACAAATAACAATGAGGTAATGGTTCAAATATTCTGGAATAAAACAACTGAAGAATATCAGATGTGCGTTCCTTATCAGGAAGTTGCTGGTGCATCTATTACATTTGATCGTAATAGTGGTGACATTATTGACCCTAATTTATTATGGGTTATGGATGTCCATTCTCATGTGTATATGAACAATTTCTTTAGTGGCACAGACTCTAAAGATGAAGTATCTACACGTGTATTTGGCGTTATTGGCCAGCTTAATAAGCCTGGCCTACATATGTCTGTTCGCGCTGGTAGTGGTGGTGTATTTATTGATTTGCAAGTAGAAGACATATTTGATATGGATGATACTGAGCATTATACTGTTCCAGAAGAAGAGTATGTCAATATTGTCGCAAGAGGTACTCCTGGATTTAAAAGTAAATTCACTCCTGTTTATCCTACTACTACCACTGTTCCTGCCAGTTATCCATCTTCCAACGTACATCGTGGTGGCACTGGTCGCAATACTCATTATAACTATGGTGGTTATGGTGGTTATGACTATGATTATGATGGTTATATTACAGGTGCTTCATATGCTGGCAAAAAGTATTATGCAGAGTATCCAACTGTGTATACAACTATCTCATCAATAAGAGACTTATCTGCTATTGGTAAATTATTTACACCTGAACAGATTGGAAATTCTGCGCCATCAGATATCTCTTTATTGGTTAGCCGTCTTGCTGAAACAGAAATGTTTGGTGAAGAAGGCTCTAGCTGTGAATTGATGTTTGAATTTGCTGGTAATTTGTTGAACAGTATTGAAACTCATGCGGCAAAATCAACTAGCTTAGTTCATCAAGATGAACCTCCGTTTGATTATGTGGCTGATACAATTACTGAAGTTGTCACATATGCAAAACTTGAGTATGAAGAAAAGGTTGATGTTCTTGAAGCACTTATCAGATCTGCAACTGAATTGCTGGCTGATGTAAAAGAAAATCCACATCTTCATACGAAGCCTTCTGTGTTACTTGTTGACAAGATGAACAATGATCTTGATGCAGATTTTGATGAAATTTCAGATGCTGAATTGAAAGATGATCTTGATTCTTTATTTGGAGAAGCAACATCAAAAAAGAAGTCCCGTCGGAAGGGGAAGCAAAAGTAGAACCGCTTTCCTTTCCGAACTTGACAACATGTTTAATGAGGTTTTTCAAACTGATGTAAGCAATTTATCTGAAGAATATCAAGATGTTTTGTATAATGCAGAACTAGAATCTTATAGTCTTCATAAAGAGTCATTAAGAAAAACTAATTTGAATGAAAATTCTTTGCCAGAAGCTTTGGCTGAAGTAGTATTAAGTTCAGTTAATTATAGCATAAAGTCTAATGCTAGATCTGACCATGTTCTTTCTAAGGTTGCAGAAATAATTAATCCTACTATTGATATTAATCATACTGAAGGCATGTTTAATCCTCAATATAATATTGATTCATTTATGTACCAATTCGTCAATAATATGAATCTTATTTTGAAAGATAAGATGCGTATTTGCGAATTGAATAAGACCCCAGAAAATTCTATGGGAACAAATGCTACCTTAGACATGCTCGTTGATGTCTTAGTGAATTCTGCATTGTTAACTTGTTCTTCTGATTCTGGTCGTTTACCAGAAAAGGTTATTGAAGATCTTTATGTTAAACTTTCAAGTGTAGTGGTAAAACATTAATAAATCCCCCTCTTAATTGAGGGGGTTAACTAATTTAGGAATTATAAATGATATCTCAGTCACACGAACTGCTGATTAATTCAAAAAGTGAAATTCTTCGCGCATTGGATGAATTAGATTCAACGTCAATGTTTTCTTCTCAACTTTCTGACGCAATCGGCATTGTTAATAGCGGTAATGTTGAAAAGTTAGGTTCAATCGTTGTAATTGGTTGTGGTGGTACTGGCTCATGGTTACTTCCTAAATTAATTAAAACAATCAATGATGCAAAGAGAAAAGACCTTCTTACTGAAAAATTCAAGTTGATACTTGTTGATGCAGATAATATTGAAGATAAAAATCTTGTACGTCAAAACTTTATTGGTCCTGAAATTGGAATCAATAAGGCAGAAGTAATGGCTACTCGTTATGGTCCTCATTTAGACCCATCTATTGAGGTAATTTACTATGACAAGTATATTGCATCTCCTAATCAAATTCACGAAAAACCAGAAGAAGAAAAGCATTTCTTCATGAATATCGAAGATATTTTTGAATTTACTGCTAATGAACCTGATTATCGTCAATTTGACAAGTTGAGAGCTAAAATGTCATGTGTTGTATTCAACTTGGTTGATAACAGCAAGGCTCGCCAAGCATTGCATGGATTTTTGAATAGTGTCACCACCACTACTGGTGGCTATGCTAAAGCTTATTCAAATATATATGCAGTTGATACTGGTAATGATATGTACAATGGTCAATACCATGTGTCTTCTTATTCGACAAATGGCACTGGCATGAAGTTCCACAAGCTTAACGATTTTAGCAGCGGACATTTTGGCCTTAATGATTTTAGATGGCACCAATCATCTATGGCAACAAGAATTAAAAATTCAAATAATTTTTTTGATTTTTCTCCTGAAACAATATCTGCAAATGATGATGTTTCTTTATATTCTTGTGCAGAAGCAGATGTAGATATTGATAACCAAGATCAAATGCTTGTTGCAAATGATTTCGCGGCAACCCTTTGCCACAATTGGCTCATATCATATTTATTGAGCTTGTTGCAAACATCTTCTATTGTTATTCCTCCATCAGATGCTACATTTATTTGTGGTTCACGATCTATGATGAATAGCTTTGGCGGTATCCCAAATGATGTATACATTGATATGTTTTTAATATCAAAAATTGTTACATTCGATCCTAATATGGGATTGAATTCATTTAGAGATACAAGATTTGATAAGCGCTTTAATCAGTCAGATAAAGTTATCGTTAACTTTGGTGTTTTTTGCCAGTATATGTATCAGTTAACAGCCAACAATAGTAGCTGGTATAATGGAGATAACAGAGAGATAAATATTAAATTAGAGAAATTCTTCAATGGTCAGATTAAAGATAAATCTCCAGAAGAAATAGCTTTAAATATTAAAGGATCTGCTGTTAGATTATTAGAATATTTTGAAAGAGAAGTCCCTCAAGGAGAGATTTCATTAAGAAATAATGTTCTATTAGACATTAGAGAAAGCAGTGGTATTAGTAAAATATTTGTTTCTGAATCTGAAGATAAAGCTATCTCTGATGATGATGTTATTATTTATCATATTATTGCAAGCTTATTATTGATGATGCACGATTCACATGTGCGTGTTGAGGCTAACATCGCTAATATGATTGTAATTTTAAACATGATAGTTGCTTTAAACTAACTTGTGTAATTTGGGCGCTGGGTTAAACCAGCGCCTTTTATTCTGACAATTGGAATATAATAATAATGATAATAAAAAGTATTAAAAATATAGATACATCATATCTTACCGATCAACAGATTGAAGCTGATCCATCTGTTGCAGAAGATCTTTCTGGCGCTAAATATTCAGCCATCGAAAGATTAAGATATATTAATTCTATTATTACACAAAGAATTAAGTTGATAACACATTATTCTAAATCTGCTATATCATTAATTGACGATATACTGAATGATAATGTAAATATAGAAAAAAGATTAGCAACTAAATCTTTATTACGTCATAATAGAGAGTCTATTTTATCTTCTATTGAAATTTTAGAAAATAAAACAATTGATGTTGGATATTATGACCACCTTTTAGAAGGTAATTATATAGAAATATTGACTAGTTATTCACTACTAAGTGAATTCTTATCAGACTTTACTAATACAATATTATTTAGAAATTATAATATTGGTGAAAGAGTTATATCTACTATTAACTCTAAAATACCAAAAGAACACAAAGATATATTTAAAAGTATATTTAAATTAGAAGAAGTATTTTTTTATAATTTCAATAATTATGCTGAACATAAATTGAAAAATATAAGATATAAGGATAGTTGTGTTTTTACTTCTTTAAAAGTTTATTATGAAAACATTGGGTTTAAAAAAAATATTGATATTAAGAAGTCTATATTTGATAGACATTTCTCTAATATTGAGATGAGTACAAAAGTAGCCACAATTGATATATCGAAGTTTTTTAACTCAATATCATCTTCTAAATTTATACAAAAAAATATATTTAATGATATATTTAAAATATTAATTTCATATGATGATAGGTCTATGAATTTAAGTAGAGCTTTATTATGGGAATCTGAATCCAGAAACGGCAGACCTTTATACGAAGACTACGAATCATCATTTAACGATATGGAATTTTTAATTGAATATGAATCTGGTAGTGTTAAGTTAGAGCCGTGCGGAACTATAATATCTTTCATATCTCAATTATTTAATTTTACAATTTCATATCTTACTCATAATGGTAGATTACCTACTGGTGCTTCTTATAGTCCTGTACTTAGTAATACTTATATGCTTATACCTGATATCAAAATTACTAAATCTATTAATACATTCTTGGAGAATGGGGACAATAGAGGTTTGAGGATTAGTGTTACTAGATATGCAGATGATATAACTTTATCTGGTTGGCCAACTACTATAAATATGGAATTAATAAAGACTGTAGAATCTACTTTAAATTCATATGGGTTATATATAAAATATTCTAAAACAAAATTTTATGATGCCAATAAGTCTAGAGCAAATGTAATGGGACTTACATTTAGAGTTACAAATTCTAATTTATTTCAATCTATTAATAAGTTTAGTATTGTAACTAATTCTAAGTATAGAAAAGAGGTTATGGACATTATTAATAATGTTACAAACCTTAATGATATTGGATTAAAAGAAATTGGTAAAATAAATTATTATATTAAGTCTGCTATGTCTATGGTTGACTTATCATTTAATTTAGGTTTGTCAGCAAAATCTGAATCATTCAATAGACGATTTACTGCTATTGATTTTAGTACTTTTAAAGGTCCTCAATTCTTTGCTACTAATTATTCTTTGGCAAATGAAATCCGTAAATTAGATATATGTGGAATTGATGGCAAATTGTCATACAAAGATATAATACATAGATTAAAAAATAGTGGCGAAACTGGGTCATTAATAAATAATACTGTAGCAAATTTTAATGATATTAGTTGTAATATTCATGTGTGCAAATCGGAAATTATCAATTCATTTGTATCTGATTCACATAGAGATATATATAGAAGTGATTTTGCAAAAGATAAAGCTAAGCTTACTTTGTTTAAATATTTAAAAGCTGCAATGTTTATATCTAAGTATTTTATAAATGATGACTTAGACGTATTAAATAGAAATAGATGTAATATCTGCTTTAAAGCAACAGATGGTGCTGGCGGAATAATAGCTAAAATATCCTTTAAGGATAAGCTGTTATGGACACATGGAAAATTTTCTACATCAGGATTGCATAGTGATAGATCATTTGAACTTGTGTTTACAAAAGAAATATTAGATTCAATTCAAATTGGGCGTGTATGATTTATGTTAATGTATACGGAAGAAAATTAGATTCTTCCGATAAAGAAAAAATGATGCAACTTATGGGATATATTGATATTCCTCCTGGCGTCATTAAATTTTGGGATTTAGATACTGATGAAGTAGTCTCTACTAATCTTATAAATTATTGTGTGGATGGAACATTTAGTGAACTATCTAGACAGTTAATTCAAGATAAAGTATTAAAACCAAAACAATTGCTTAAGGGCAATATAGTTGTAACAGATGATAAGTTTCTTTTGTTCTCTATTCCATTGAGTATAAAAGAAGCTATGGCTACTGAAGACCATAAAGATTATATATGGCAATCTCTTTCTGAATTTGGAAAATATATCAAAGAATTAGGATATAATTTCGGAGCTACTCCTGAAGTCAAGGAAGAAGTCAAAGAAGAAAAAAGAGTTATTGAGCATATTGATGATATACATGATGATATCCCTTGGAATGAAGTACCGAGTAAAGAGCCTGAAAAACAAGAAAAAGATCTAGGTAAAGAACTCGATAATGCCACTATTCCAAAAGAAACTGTTCAACCAGAAAAAGAGCATAATATTAGAATTGCTACTGAACCAGTTGAAGACTCTGTGGATATTAATGTAGACGCATTAATAGATGCTATTGTGGAATCATTCAAGAGTGATGCCACTATGGGTAAGTCTCTTAAACTAACTAAGAGAATTGTATTACATGCTGCCGATGGGAGCTTAATTAATATTTACCCATCTAATATTATAAAAACCAATGACCCCGGAACACACATGTCGTTTAAAGATATGTTTGCCATTATTAAAATGGCTTTAATTGTAGGGTCTAAAAATATAAAACTTGTATCATAAGAGTTACAAAATGAGCAATACAAATAATATATTTGCTACTAGTGGTGATGAATCAATTACCACTGGTTTGCCAGAAGAAGTTTTAGTTGAAAAAGAAATAGTTATTAAATTCTCTAAAGAAGGCGGATTGATGTACGACCTTAAAGGTCAATGGTCATCATTTGAAATACTGGGAATTCTAGATGTTATTAAAGAGCAAATTAAAAGTGATATGGTATTAATCCCAAAAATTAATAACATTGTTGCCACTAATACAAATCAAGAAGTTTCAGACAACTCTTTAAAGCAAAAACTACAAGACCTTATAGCAGGTAAGTAATGGCTATATATACAGGTATAGATCCATCTATATCGTGTACAGGTATTGCGCTTGTAGAGTATGATATAGAATCTAATTCTTTTAAATTACTAGATAAGAAATCTATTTCTCCTAGCGGTAAACTTAGAGGATACTATAGATCTGCTGAAGCATTTGAATTATTTAAATTCATGTTTGAGACATACAGTATATACGATCAGTCATCCTTTTATGTTTTTGAAAATTACAGCTATGGTTCACCTGGTAAGCTTGCTGAGCTGGGTGAACTTGGCGGTATGTACAAGAACTATATAGATAAAACTCTTAAAAAGCCATTTGATGTAATACCTCCACAAACAGTTAAGAAGGCTCTTACTGGATCTGGCAGAGCTGATAAAGCTATGGTAAAGGAAGGGTTAGAAAAATATGTTTCTAATCTGAGTGATTTTACATTCCAGAATTATGATGAGTCGGATGCTGTTGCAGTAGCTGTTGCATATGGCTTAAATATGTTAAGTAAAATGAATGAATCTAAAGAAAATTGAAAATCTTTTAAAATCAGTGTCTGACATATTAAATGAAAATGCTCCAACTAATCAAGAATTTGTCTTGATGGTTGGAAACATGCTTAGAAGTTATAGTATTGTATTACTTAATAACGATAAAAAGTATACAAATATGGATGTCAATAATGCTGATGAAGTATCATTAGCAATGGTTGGAGATCCATATAATATTGCCTTAAATCTTCTAATGCAATCTCATGTTTTAATAAAAATATCTGATGGATTTAAAGATGAGTAGCATATCTGAATCGGCATATATAGGTGTCCCAAATTATGATTTATTCGTAAGTGACACCTATGAAGGATTGACATTTAGAGATAAGACTTTATCTGAATGGGAATCAATAGTAGAATTTGGTACTTTAAATGAAACTATGGATTCTCATGATTTAAAAGCATATAATTATTCATATATGGAAAAAACAATGATTATTATGAATAATTTAGCATATGCAAAGTCTTCATTAAAAGCATGTGAAATGCATTATGAAGTTCAGATAAGTCATGCTAAGATTAAATTTGTCAATGAATACAAAGAAAAACATTCTTCCTCAAGATTGCCTAGCGCGGAGATTATTAATAATATAGTTAATAATTCATGTGCAGAATCTTATGTTGCAAAGAATTTAGCTGAAATCTTTTTAGCATTTTGGCAATCACAATATGATAAGGTAAAAATAATAGACTCAAGATTATCTGGTCTAGGTTATCTTATTGGTATAGAGAGTAAGAATAGTCATAATTAGGATTAGTCGTGGCTAAAGCAAAAAAAGAAGAATTACAAGAAGATTTGCCAGTCGAAATTGGCACTGTTAATAAAGACAGTATTAGAGCTATCAATAGTATCAAGATGGCTCTTAAAAAGAAATATGGTGATGATGTATTTTCTGAAAAAACAATTGCAGCAATGCCATCAATATCAACTGGCTCTGCGCTTATAGATGCAGAGATAGGAAATTCGGGATTAGTTCTTGGTCGTCTACATGAGATTTATGGTGATACTGGTAGTGGTAAAACTACTCTTGCTACATTAATTGCAGCAAATGCACTCGAACAATATCCTGATAAATATATTTTATATATTGATTTTGAACAAGCTTTAGATATGCGTTATGCTAAATTGCTTGGCTTGAATGTGCATGATGAAAGAGTGATTATTGTTCAGCCATCATCTGCCGAAGAAGGATTTGAAATCCTTTACAATATGCTTAATACTGGTTCCGTTAGTTTAGTAGTAGTGGATTCTATTCCAGCTATGCTAACTAAAAGAGAATTAGAAAATGGTTTTGATGCTGAAACTATGGCTGAGAAAGCCAGATTCTTATCAAGAGCAATTCCAAAATTATTGGATGTTCTTAAAGTTACAAAATCAATGGTATTGTTTATAAATCAAGTACGAGAAAAAGTAGGATACATGGGTGGTAAGACTACTCCAGGTGGTAAAGCAATTCCATTTTATGCGTCTACTCGTATTGAAATAGCAAGAACTGGTGTTCTTACATCATCTGATATTGCGTTTGGCCAAGAGGTTAAAGCTACTATCAGAAAAAATAAAGTTGGTCAACCATTTGGCGTCATAGAGACTAAAATAATATTTGGTCATGGATTTGATATTGTGGGCGAAACTGTAGATATTGCAGTTAAGCGAGATATTATTCATAGAGGTGGTGCGTGGTTTAATACTCCTTGCGGTGAGAGATTCCAAGGCAAAGCCCCGTGTATTGATTTTTATAAGACAAATAAAGATAAATACGAGGAATTGAGAGCTCTTGTAATGAGCGGAACAATTGGTTCTGGTGATGTTGATGAAAATGGCTTAACAGAAGAAGAAGAAGTAGTTTTACAACAATTAGTTGAAGAAGAAAAACAATAATATGTCTGAAAATTATCTACGTGGGGCTTCTAAAGCTCTGCGACAAATGATGACCGCAGCGTCTCAAACAATTAATAATAGTCCTACTGTTCCTAGTGATAAAGATGTTCATCTTCGTAATCAACTTATTACAGAAGAAGTATTGGAATTTTTAACAGCTACTCTTGGTAATACTCCTGAAGCTCAAGGTACACTAGAGAAAATGGGCCAAGTGCTAAGTGAATTAAAATTGATGTCTGCCAACAATGTAAAAGTTGTTGATATAGATATGCTAGAAGTAGTAGATGCACTTGTTGATATTGAAGTTATTAATATTGGAACTTCCTTGACATATGGAATTAATATTGATGCTGGCTTTAATATTGTGCATCAATCTAATATGGCTAAAGTCAATCCTCAGACTGGTCGTATGGACAAAAATGAATTTGGTAAAATCATTAAGCCTGCTGGATGGGTAGCTCCAGATTTAAGCGGACTAATATGAAAAATGTAACCAATTCAATGGCAGAAGAAGTTGTAGTTGATTTAAATGAAGTAGATTTAGATTCTGTAGATGATCTAAGTCTTATCATAGAAGAAGAGTTTGAACAAGAAGTTCAAATAGTTCCCACCCAAGATTAATACGGATATAAAATGGACTCATTAAATTTTTTTAATTCTCCGAAGTCTTTTAAAGACGAAGTAGTAAATATAATTGATAAAACAGTTATAATATCAAAAGAGCAGAAAGATGATTCTCGTGTTTCTGTTACTATTGATTCTGATTTGCTCAAAAGAATTGTTAGCTGCAATGCTAAAGATGAGTCCATTATTGTAGATGATGCAACTTATAATTTGATATCTGCAGAAAGACTTCAAAATAATTGTACTCGAATTATAATCAAAGATAAAGATTATGGCTTCTATTTTTCAGCAATAGTTAAAGAAGCTGCTGGATATATGTTCTTGGCAAGTGATATTGAAAAATATGGCGCAAGAATATGTATGGCAAATGGATTCGATACAATTGAATTTGAAAAAAACTATCCAATCCCGTATGTAAAAATTCTAAATTTAGGTGCTTCTGAAATTGAAAATTTATCAGATATTATTGGTGCAACTGATTGAATAATTTGTGTGGTGGCTAGTCCACCACATAATTATCATGGTGAAAAATGAATAATTATATTTCTACAAAAGAAAATCCTAATGGCGATATAATGCCAGAAGATGTAGGTATGTATACTAATCTTCATGCACATAGCGTTTATAGTCCTTTGGATGGCTATGGTAAACTTAATGAATATTGTCAGAGAGCTGTTGCATTAGGTTTTAAAGGATTATGCTTATCTGAACATGGCACCATGATGGGTCATTTAGAACAAGCTAAAGTCTGTAAGAAACATGGCATTAAGCCAATATTTTCTAATGAAGGGTATTTTACTCTTCAAAGTGGTACACAAAAAGAAAAAGTTGAAGGCTATAAGTCTTCATATCATATTCTATTAATTGCAAAGAATAATACTGGATATAAAAATCTTATGAAAGCTACTAGTATAGCTTGGACTAAGTATAAATATTATAAGCCAAGATTTGATTTGGAATTATTAGAAGAATGCAGCGAAGGCATTATATGTCTAACTGCATGTCTAGGTGGCGCTTTGTCTCAGTTATTCCTTGATGGAAGAACGGAAGAGGCAGAAGAAGTAGCCATTAGACTTAAGAATATTTTTAAAGATAATTTGTATTTAGAGCTTACATATACTGGCCTTGAAGAACAAGATCGTGCAAATAAGTTCTTAAAAGAATTATCTATTAAGCATGATATAAAATTGGTTATAACATGCGATTCTCACTATGTTTATCCTTGGCAATCTGATTCTCATATGAAGCTTGTGTTAATTAATACAGGCGGACAATTACAGAAAGAATCTAAAGAGGTTGATTTGGTTAATAATGAAAAAGAGAATGCTGACGTAGATAGCAGCTCTATGTTTTATCAGCCTAATCAATATTATGTCAAGCCATATCAAGTAATGCGAAATGAGTATTACAGTGATGAAATGGATAGAATTGCATTTGAGAATACAAATAAAATAGCAGAAGAATGTAATGTTGATATATCACATGACGATAGGATGATATTTCCTATGCCATATTCTGATCCATATTCTGTATTAGAAAATAAAGTCATGGCTTGGCATAGTCAATACACAAAAGATTTTTCTGAAGAAGATAAGAAAATATACAAAGATAGGCTGATAGAAGAACTTACCATTTATGATAAGATGGACTTCTCTAGTTATCCTCTTGTATTAGAAGAAATTATTAATCATGCAAATTCTAAAGGCATACTTACTGGCCCAGGAAGGGGATGTAGTGAAAAACATCTAAGAGTTATTGTAATAAGAGACGGACTATATAAATATATAAATATTGATCAGGTTAAAGTTGGCGATTTTGTTATTGGTCATTCTGGCAGAATAAGAGAAGTTAAAAATGTTTTTGAATATCATATTGAAGAAGATATGATAGAAATAGAAACATTCTTCTCAGATAGGCTTTCTAGAAATATCTTAACAAGAGATCACAAGATACTTATTCATAATAAGGAATGGGTTGAATCCTCTAATGTTGTTGCCGGTGATTTCGTAAAATTACCAATACTTGATCCAATTGGTGAAAAAATAGAATCTTTTGATTTATTAGATTTTTGCAATAAGGATAAAGTAATTGAATTTACTAACGAATATATTGTATATTCTATTGTCCCTAATACTCCTGTTAAATTCAGCGAAGCCTTTATTTCTGAAAGCGGTATTTCTAAGAGCGTATATAAATCAATATGTAGTGATCTTCATTACAATGGTCAACTTAGAAAATCTTATGAACGCTTTATTCCTAAAATAGAGCAGATTTATGGATCAGTTGAATCATTTGCAAAAGCTATAAAGTCAAATAGGGAAGTAAAATTTAAGAGGCATTTAGTTGTTGATGAAAATTTTGTTTATTCTGTTGGACAATTTGTAGGAGACGGATATATCAGTTCTGATAATAGGATTGGAATGTATATCTACTATAATTTATCTCAAACAGATAGATCTTCTAAATTTATAAGCTTTTTAAAATCTATGGATATAACTCCATTAGAATCTATTAGGGAAAACACATTATTATGCTATGGTCTTAATGAGCCTTTAACAAATCTATTAAGATTTTTATTTTCTGATTATAAGTACAGTTCTAATACTAAATATATACCTAAATTTATTTTCGGATTAGACAAAGATTTAATTAATACATTCCTTATGGGATACTTATCTTCAGACGGGTATTATGATGATAGTAAGAAATCTTATAAGGCTACTTCTACATCATTAAATCTTATAGATGGAATTAAACAAATATGCTCTATATTAGGATATGCTTGTTCAATATATGAAGAGAAAAGAGAGTATAATAGTATAAAACTTTCTGAAGGCAATAGGGTTTTTAATGCTAATATCAAAATGCCTGAAAATTTTGATAAGAGATATTGCTTTATAGATGGTAATTATTTGTGCATGCGCGTTAAATCCGTAATAGAAATTGATAAATATTCTACTTCTGTATATGATTTTGAAGTTGATGAGGACCATAGTTATACTACAAGTTCTTATATTCAGCATAATAGTGCAGCAGGAAG
>RRZU012227896.1_pt1 | contig 18248 bp, 13 predicted proteins | sample 2165561 | NCBI WGS metagenome assembly RRZU01 (sample SAMN10456909, study PRJNA506462) | wastewater metagenome | isolation source: wastewater sludge | place: USA: Moscow, Idaho | reverse complement strand
CTATTGACGGTGGGCTCTTCCAGCGATAGCACGATATCGCCGGCCAAAACCGGCGAACCCGCGATGGTGCCGGCAATGCAAAAAATGGCTGAAGCAACTGATTTGTAACTATAATAGATCATTTATTACTCCGACAATAATAGTTAGGGCCCCGGATCGGGGCGAGAGCGTCAAGGATGTAGCGGCAGAGCCGATCCCCGCCACCCCTCGGCCCCATGGCGTTAACAGGGCAAGGTTGGCATGGAAGGTTAGCGAGGAAAATACGATACTATCGTAACAATATTATCCAATAAATGGCAATATAAAATATATTTTGTGTTTAATCTTGACTGGTTTTTTGTCTATAAAAATCGTTATATTATATTTGTATTGATATAATTAGTCCGAATAACACAAAAAGTCTCCGGTCGAGTTCTCGGTTGAACTCGACCGGAGACAGTAGAGCGAGGCTGGGAGAAGGATCGACCGGTCAGGAGGAGGCGCCGCCGGTCCGGTGTCAGCAACGACGCTCAATCCTCGTCGCGGTCGGCGAGCAGATCGTCTTCGTCGCTGAGTTCTTCTTCGTCGTAACCCAGATCGTCCGCTTCCAGCTCATCGAAGGGGCCAGACCAGTCTTCCGGGGTTTCGATCGCTTCGAGCGGCAGTTCGTACCAGGCATCCAGATCCAGTTCCTCCAATTCGCCGTCGAAGTACTGGATTTCGACGGTCTGGGCATCTTCGTCGAGCGCGACAACCTCGAAATCGTTGCCGGTTTCCTCGTTGCGGTACCAATTGCCGATGATGGGATCGACGTCGCTCATGGCCGGTCTCCTGCTGAAAGCGGGGTGGGGAATGGTCGATTTTAAAACTATTGTTTTGTCCTTTTTAGAATTTTGAACAATGATCCTCGCGGAATTCAACCACGAAATAGCGGAAATTCGCGACGACCGGGTTCGGGGGGCCAGCGAGTTGGCTCGCCGCTGTCTGGCGGTTTTGGCTCGCGCGGCCCGCGCGCTACCCGCCGAAAATGCCGTGGAGGTGCGGGAACGGCTGTTGAGCCTATCCGCTCAATTGGCGGAGACTCGGCCCAGCATGACGCCCATCGGGAATTTGCTGCGCCGTTGGGGGGATTGCCTGACCATCGATGCCGCCACCGATTTGGCCGCCGCCCGCGAGCGGGCGGCCGAGGGGGCCGAAACTTTGATCGTCGCTTCGCGGCGGGCCGTCGCCGACTGCGCCGCCCATGCCGCCCGCCTGCTCGGTTCCGGTCGGACGGTGATGACGCACAGCGTCAGCTCGACCGTGCTGGAAACCTGCCGCTTGCTGAAGGATCGGGGTTTGCGGATGATCGTCACCGAATCGCGGCCGCTGGAGGAGGGGCGCCGTTTGGCGGAACGGCTATCGGCGTGGAAGGTGCCGACCCTTTACATCACCGACGCGCAGATGGGTTTGTCGGTCGCCTGGGCGGATGCCGTGCTGGTCGGGGCCGATAGCGTGCTGGCGGATGGCTCGGTGGTCAACAAGGCGGGAACCTATCCGCTGGCGCTGGCGGCGCGGGATCGGGGCATCCCGTTTTACGTTTGTTGCGAGCGCTGCAAACGGCGCGACGCCGACGATCCGCCGCCGGAGCTGGAGGAAATGAGTCCGGCCGAACTGAACGCGCCGAACTGGCCGGGGGTGACGGTCAGGAACGTGTATTTCGACATCACGCCGGCGCGGCTGGTGACGGCGTGGATCGATGAAACCGGCGCGAGCGAACCGAACGCGGCCCGAAAATAAAAACCCGGCCTTTTCGGGGGAAAGGCCGGGTTGAGCGTTGAGTCATCGTTCGTTATTGTTGTGGTGGCTCGATCCTTACTTGACCGCGCGATTATCGACCAGGTCGGTGACCACGTTGGGATCGGCCAGGGTCGAAGTGTCGCCCAGTTGATCCACTTCGTTGGCGGCGATCTTGCGCAGAATGCGGCGCATGATCTTGCCGGAGCGGGTCTTGGGCAGGCCGGGCGCCCATTGCAGCGCGTCCGGCGAGGCGATGGGACCGATTTCCTTGCGGACGTGGGCGATCAGTTCCTTGCGCAGTTCCTCGGTCGGTTCGACGCCGACCTTGAGGGTGACGTAGGCGTAGATGCCCTGGCCCTTGATGTCGTGCGGGAAGCCGACCACCGCCGCTTCGGCGACCGCCGGGTGCAGGACCAGCGCCGATTCGACCTCGGCCGTGCCCATGCGGTGGCCGGAGACGTTGATGACGTCGTCCACGCGGCCGGTGATCCAGTAATAGCCGTCCTCGTCGCGCCGGGCGCCGTCGCCGGTGAAGTACAGCCCCTTGTACATCGAGAAATAGGTCTCGATGAAGCGCGGGTGATCGCCGTACACGGTGCGCATCATGCCCGGCCACGGCCGGGTGATGACCAGATTGCCGTCGGTGGGGCCTTCCAGGAACTGGCCTTCTGCGTCCACCATCGCCGGACACACGCCGAAGAACGGCCGGGTGGCGGAGCCGGGCTTCAGGGCGGTGGCGCCCGGCAGCGGGGTGATCAGGATGCCGCCGGTCTCGGTCTGCCACCAGGTGTCCACGATGGGGCAGCGCCCGTCGCCGACGTTGTGGTAGTACCACTCCCAGGCTTCGGGGTTGATCGGCTCGCCCACCGAGCCCAGCAGGCGCAGGCTCTTACGGGGGGTCCGCTTGACCGGTTCCTCGCCCTCGCGCATCAGCGAGCGGATCGCGGTCGGCGCGGTGTAGAAAATGTTGACCTGGTGCTTGTCGACGACCTCCCAGAAGCGGCTGACGGTCGGGTAGGGCGGAACGCCTTCGAACATCAACGACGTGGCGCCGTTGGCCAGCGGGCCGTACACGATATAGGAGTGGCCGGTCACCCAGCCCACGTCGGCGGTGCACCAGTAAATGTCGCCGTCGTGATAGTCGAAGATGTACTTGTGGGTGATCGCCGTGTGCAGCAGATAGCCGCCGGTGGTGTGTAGCACGCCCTTGGGCTTGCCGGTGGAGCCGGAGGTGTAGAGGATGAACAGCGGGTCCTCGGCGTCCATGTGTTCCGGCGGGCAGTCGGCCGAGGCTTTGGCCATCAGCTCGTGATACCACACGTCGCGGCCTTCTTCCCAGGCGACGTTGCCGCCGGTGCGCTTGACCACGACGGTCTTTTGCACGCTCGGCGTACTGAGCAGGGCTTTGTCGATATTGGCCTTCATCGGCACTTTGCGCCCGCCGCGCATCCCCTCGTCGGAAGTGATGACCAGGTTGCAGGTAGCGTCGAGGATGCGATCCTTCAGCGAGTCCGGCGAGAAACCGCCGAACACGATAGAATGGATGGCGCCGATGCGGGTGCAGGCCAGCATGGCGACCGCGGTTTCGGGAATCATCGGCATATAAATGCAGATGCGATCCCCTTTCTTGACGCCCAGGCCCTTCAGCACGTTAGCGAACTTGCAGACATCCTCGTGCAGTTGCCGGTAAGTCACCTTCTTGTCTTCGTTCGGGTTATCGCCTTCCCAAATGATGGCGACCTGATCGCCGCGGGTTTCCAGGTGGCGATCCAGGCAGTTGTAGCTGACGTTGAGCTTGGCGCCCTCGAACCAGCGGATATGCCCTTTGGTGAAATCCCAGTCCAGAACCTTGTCCCAACGCTTGAACCAAGAAATAAACTGATCGGCTTGGTCGGCCCAGAAGCCCTCGGGATCGTCGACCGAGCGTTGGTACATCGCTAAATATTGGTCGTTGTTGATCCAGGCGCGAGCGGCGACTTCAGCGGGTACGGGATAGACCTTTGCATCGGACATTACCGTGGTTCTCCTTCGGTGGTGGTGTAGTGCGTGATTCGTTCTGAAGCGGACGGCGGCGGGGATCGCGTTCGCGTCCGGTTCCGGCTTGTTATTTTCTAGTCCAAGGTCTTGGCCTTGTCTACGGCTCGGCGTGCCGATTCGATCCATTCGGCGAAGTTGGCGCGGCCGGGACCGGGCTATCCCACCGGCGAGACAGCGCCGTCGGCACGCTCGCCAGCCGCCAGCGGTCGAGGGCCCAGGCCAGGATCGTCGCCGGCGGCTCTCGCCGCAAGGCGGGCGGCGGGGACTGCCCCAGGAAATCCAGGGCCGCCCACAGCGCGGGCGCCGGGTTTTCGAGATCGAGCGGCCCGGCGCCGGTCTGTTTGCTCAGCTTGTGGCCGGATCGATCGACCGCCACCGGCAGGTGGGCGTATTCCGGCGCGGGATAGCCCAGCAGCTGTTGCAGGTACAGTTGCCGGGGCGTCGAATCCAGCAGGTCGGCGCCGCGCACCACCCGGGTGATGCCCTGGGCGGCATCGTCCACCACGACGGCCAACTGATAGGCGAACAGGCCGTCGGCGCGGCGGATGACGAAATCGCCGACCGCGCTCGCCAAGCGCTGGCGATAGTCGCCTTGCACGGCGTCCCGAAAAGCCACCGGCGCGTCGGTGACGCGCAGCCGGATGGCCGCCGTTCGTTCGGGATGGCGGACGCCGGTACGGCAATGGCCGGGATAGATCGGACCGCCGTCGTCGCCGCGCGGGCAAGCGGCCAGCTCCCGCCGGCTGCAAGTGCAGGGATAGGCCAGCCCGGCGTTCAGCAGCCGCTCCGAGGCTGCCCGATAAGCTTCCGTCCGCCGGCTCTGGTACAGGACCGGACCATCCCAGTGCAAGCGGTAGCGGTCCAGGGTTCGCAGGATGGCGTCTGCCGCGCCCGGCCGCGCGCGGGGCGCGTCCACGTCCTCGATGCGGACCCGCCATTCGCCGCCTCGCCGGCGCGCGTCCAGGAAACTGCCCAGCGCGGCGATCAGCGATCCGAAATGCAGGGGTCCGGTCGGCGAGGGCGCGAACCGGCCGCGCGGTACTGCGGTGGAGTCTGCGGGACCCTCCGCCACCGGGGCGCGACCGGACCGGGCGACGAGAACCCCGTTCGGGCCGGCGGTTAGTGGTTGCCCTGCTTTTCGCGGATTTCTTCCAGCATTTTGCAGTCGATGCACAAGGTGGCGGTCGGGCGGGCCAACATGCGCGGCAGTCCGATCTCCACCCCGCACGCCTCGCAATAGCCGTAGTCGCCGCTTTCGATCAGAGCCATGGCCTCGTTGATTTTCTTGATCAGCTTGCGCTCCCGATCGCGGGTGCGCAGCTCCAGGCTGAACTCCTCCTCCTGGGTGGCGCGGTCGTTCGGGTCGGGGAACGTGGCGGACTCGTCCTGCATGTGGTTGACCGTCCGGTCCACCTCGTGGAGCAGGCTCTCCTTCCAGTCCAACAGGATCTTGCGGAAGTGAGCCAACTGAGCGTCGCTCATGTAGGGCTCGCCTTCGACGGCTTGATAAGATGCGGGCATTCCCTGCGCGAGGGGGTTGGTGGCAGCCATTGCGATTCCCTCCTGAATGAAAAATCCGTGCGGCGGAATCGGTTGGAAATCCATCCGCCACGATGCTGGCATCGACGCCCCGCGATGCCATCGCGGAAAATGTACAGCAGACGATTTCTCATGGCAAAAAATTAGCGCGCTTCCGCGCCGGCGCCGGGAACCGGCCGGCCCGCACGGGCGGCTGTCCGGTTCGCTCGCCCCTGCCCGCAAGGCGTGAATTAAAATGGGCAATGGCAGGTTTATCCCCGGCCGGGCCGTGGGTATAATCACACTCCACCTTGAACCACCGAACCCCAATCTTTGGACAAGCACCGCCACGATTCCGCGCCGGCGCCGCTCGCCAGCCACGTCCGGCGGGGACGGACGGAGGCCGCTTTCCGGCCGGATTTTCGCGATCGGGTGGCCGCGACCGAACGCCGATGGTTGGCGTGACCGGCGCGGCGCCAGCACCGGGCGTTCTTCCCCCCGCCCCAGCCCGGTCGAAGCGCCGCCGTCGCGCCCACGGGAGGCGGGTGCAGGCGCACGCCACCACGCTTTTGCACGTCCCCGGAGCGACCCTCCCCGCGGGGAGCGTTCCCGAGGATCCATCAACACCGGGAGTCGAGAATCGCCAATGAGCACACTCATCGAGCAATTTCGCCAAAGTTCGCCCCTGTTCGGCGGCAACGCCGCTTTCGTCGAAGACCTGTACGAAAGCTTTCTGAGCGATCCCGAATCGGTCGGCGAAAACTGGCGGTACTATTTCCGCGGCATGCAGGCCCAGACCCTGGGGGCTCGGGATGTCGCGCACGGCCCGATTCGCGACTCCTTCGCCCGGCTCGCGCTGCAACCGCAGGCCGGCGCGGGACGCGCCCAAGCGCTCAGCCCCGAGGCGGCCGAGAAACAGGCATCGGTGTTGCGCATCATCAACGCCTACCGCAACCGGGGCCACAAGGCCGCCGACCTCGATCCGCTGCGCCTGCGCGAGCGGCCGCCGGTGCCCGAACTCGATCCGGGCTATCACGGGCTGAGCGAGGCCGACATGGGCGCTTCGTTCAACACCGGCTCGCTGGTGGCGCCCTCGCAGTGGACCTTGCGCGAGATCATGAGCCTGATCCGCGAGGTCTATGTCGGCACCATCGGCTCCGAGTACATGCACATCAACGAGACCGCCGAGAAACGCTGGATCCAGAAGCGGCTGGAAGGCCAGCGCGCCCGGCTCGACCCGAGCGCCGAGCAGCGCCGGCAACTGCTGCGCTGGCTGGTGGCCGCCGAAGGGCTGGAGCGCTATCTGCACACCCGCTACGTCGGCCAGAAGCGCTTCTCGCTGGAGGGCGGCGAGAGCCTGATTCCGATGCTGGACGAAGTGATCCAGCAGGCCGGCGCCCAGGGCGTGCAGGAAATCGTCGTCGGCATGGCCCATCGTGGCCGGCTGAACGTGCTGGTCAACATCATCGGCAAGTCGCCCGGCGAGCTGTTCCAGGAGTTCGAGGGCAAGCGCCGGGTCGGCAGCGCCGGCGATGTGAAGTATCACATGGGCTTCTCTTCCGACGTGGAGACGCCGGGAGGGCGGGTGCATCTGGCCCTGGCGTTCAACCCCTCCCACCTGGAAATCGTCAATCCGGTGGTCGAGGGCTCCGTGCGCGCCCGCATGGAGCGGCGGCGGCAGCCCGGCGCGGAAACCCCGCCCTTCGACACGGTGATGCCGGTGCTGATCCACGGCGACGCCGCCTTCGCCGGGCAGGGCGTGAACATGGAAACCTTCCAGTTTTCGCAGGTGCGCGGCTACCGCACCGGCGGCACCGTGCACATCGTCATCAACAACCAGATCGGCTTCACCACCAGCAACCCGCTGGACACCCGCTCGGCGCTGTATTGCACCGATGTGGCCAAGATGGTGCAGGCGCCGATTTTTCATGTGAACGGCGACGACCCGGAAGCGGTGCTGTTCGTCACCCGGCTGGCGGTCGAGTACCGGATGACCTTCAACAAGGACGTGGTGATCGACATGATCTGCTACCGCCGGCTGGGCCACAACGAGGCCGACGAGCCGGCCGCCACCCAGCCGATGATGTACAAGAAAATCCGGGCGCGCAAAACCACGGCCGCGCTGTACGCCGAGAAGCTGATCGACGAAGGGGTGGTCGCCGAGCCGGATTTCCAGGAGATGCAGGCGGGCTATCGCGCCGACCTCGACGCCGGCCGCCAGGTGTCGCGGCCGACCTTGCCGCCCGCCAAGGGTCCGTACTCGATCGACTGGACCTTGTATTTGAACGAAGACTGGAGCGCTCCGGCCCCCACCGCCGTGCCGCTGGCCACCGTCCGCGATCTGTCCGAGCGCCTGCTGCGGATACCCGAAGGCTTCGAGATGCACCCCCGCGTCGCCAAGATCATGGACGACCGGCGCAAGATGGCGGCGGGCGCGCTGCCGCTGGACTGGGGCTTCGCCGAGAATCTGGCTTACGCGACCGTGCTGGAGGATGGCTATCAGGTGCGCATTTCCGGCCAGGACTGCGGGCGCGGCACCTTCTTCCACCGCCACGCCGTGCTGCACAACCAGAAGGACGGGACCAGCCACGTTCCGCTGATGCACCTGCGCCCCGGCCAGCCGAACTTCATCGTCATCGACTCGATCCTGTCGGAAGAAGCGGTGCTGGGCTTCGAGTACGGCTACGCCACCGCCGAGCCCGATGGCCTGATCGTCTGGGAAGGGCAGTTCGGCGACTTCGCCAACGGCGCTCAGGTGGTGATCGACCAGTTCATCACTTCCGGCCAGACCAAGTGGGACCGGCGCTGCGGGCTGGTCATGCTGCTGCCCCACGGCTTCGAGGGCCAGGGGCCCGAGCATTCCTCGGCCCGGCTGGAGCGCTACCTGCAACTGTGCGCCGAACAGAATATCCAGGTCGTGGTGCCCTCGACCCCGGCCCAGTGCTTCCACATGCTGCGCCGGCAGATCAAGCGCCGCTTCCGCAAGCCGCTGGTGGTGATGAGCCCCAAGAGCCTGCTGCGCCATCGGCTGGCGGTGAACAGTTTGGAAGACCTGACCGAGGGCCATTTCCAGGAGATCATCCCGGAGATCGACCCGCACGATCCGGCCGGGATCACGCGCCTGGTGTTCTGTAGCGGCAAGGTTTTTTACGATCTGCTGGAGGCCCGGCGCGAGCGCAAGCTGGACCATGTCGCCATCGTCCGCATCGAGCAGCTCTATCCGTTCCCGCAGGCGCTTTACAGCGCCCAGGTGGCGCGCTATCCCCGGCTCGCCGACATCGCCTGGTGCCAGGAAGAACCCATGAACCAGGGCGCCTGGTTCGAGAGCTTCCACCACCTGAGCCGGGATTTGCCGCCGCAGCTCAAAATCCGCTACGCCGGCCGGCCGCACTCGGCCTCGCCGGGCACCGGCTATCACAGCGTCCACGTCGAACAGCAGCAAAAACTCGTCAACGAGGCCCTGGGCGAGTAAACCACCGCGACCCAGACCGAACAACGACCCGGAACCAGAAGGGAACAATAACATGACCATCGAAGTGAAAGTCCCGACCCTGCCCGAATCCGTCGCCGACGGCACCCTCGTCAACTGGAAGAAGCGACCGGGGGAAGCGGTGAAGCGGGGCGAGAATCTCGTGGATCTGGAAACCGACAAGGTGGTGCTGGACATTCCCGCACCCGCCGATGGCGTGCTCGGCGCGATTCTGCGCCAGGAAGGCGAGACCGTCGCTACCGGCGACGTGATCGCCACCCTGGAGGAAAGCGCCGGCGCCGAGGTGGCCACCCCGACAGCGGTTGCCGCGCCGCCGGCACCGACCCCCGTTGCCGGGTCCGAAGCCGATCTCGAAGGCTTGAGTCCGGCGGTGCGCCGGCTGGCCGCCGAGCACGGCCTGGACATCGCCAAGATTCCGGGGTCCGGCCGGAGCGGCCGGGTGACCAAGGCCGACGTGCTGGCCTTCCTGGAAGGGGGGCGGCAACCGGCCCGGCCGGTTCCGGCGCCGACCGCCCCCAAGCCGGTGGCCGCGCCGATCGCTCCGGCGCCGCTCGCCGCTCCCGCCGCCGTCGCGCTGCCCGCCGACGCGCTCGGCCGGCTGGAGCAGCGCGTGCCGATGACCCGGCTGCGCGCCCGCATCGCCGAGCGGCTGCTGCTGGCCAAGAACAACACCGCGATGTTGACCACCTTCAACGAGATCAACATGAAGCCGGTGATGGACCTGCGCAACCGCTACAAGGACGAGTTCGAGAAAACGCACGGCGTCCGGCTGGGCTTCATGGGCTTCTTCGTCAAGGCGGTGATCGAGGCGCTCAAGCGCTATCCGGCGGTCAACGGCTCCATCGACGGCAACGACATCATCTATCACGGCTACTACGACATCGGCATCGCGGTGGCCTCGCCGCGCGGCCTGGTGGTGCCGATCCTGCGCGACGCCGACCGGATGAGCCTGGCCGACATCGAAAAAGCCATCGGCGAGTTCGGCAAGAAGGCGAAGGAGGGCACCCTGACGGTCGAGGACATGACCGGCGGCACCTTCACCATCACCAACGGCGGCGTGTTCGGCTCGCTGATGTCCACCCCGATCCTCAACCCGCCGCAAAGCGGCATCCTCGGGATGCACGCCACCAAGGACCGGCCGGTGGCGGAAAACGGCCAGGTGGTGATCCGGCCGATGATGTACGTGGCGCACTCCTACGATCATCGCATCATCGACGGGCGGGAGGCGGTCACCTTCCTGGTCACCGTGAAGGAATGCATCGAGGACCCGGCCCGCCTGGTGCTGCAAGTCTAGGCGCGTCCGGCGCGTCGCTCGCGCACCCGGTTGACGCGGTGGTCGAATCCCCTCTCCGCCGGACGCGGGGGAGAGGGCCAGGGCAGGAGAGGGCCGGCTTTGCGGCGACGGCCCTCGTTCCCGGCTGTTCTCCCGCTCGCGGGCGAGGGGAACCCACGGTTACTCACGAACGATTCAAGAGGCAAGCATGGCCAAGACTTACGATGTGGTCGTCATCGGCGGCGGTCCCGCCGGCTACGTGGCGGCGATCCGCTGCGCGCAGCTCGGACTGGAAACCGCCTGCGTGGAGAAGTGGATCAACTTCAAGGGCGAACCGGCCCTGGGCGGCACCTGCCTGAACGTGGGCTGCATCCCGTCCAAGACCCTGCTGGAATCCTCCGAGCATTACCACCGCTTGCGGGAAGGCTTGGACGCGCACGGCATCCGGGTCGAGGGCGTCCGGCTGGATTTGGACCAGATGATGGCGCGCAAGGAAGACATCGTGCTGCAGCTCACCAACGGTATCAGCGCGCTGTTCAAGGCCAACGGCGTCGAATGGTTGCAGGGTCACGGCAAGCTGCTGGCCGACCGGCAGGTGGAAATCACCCGCCGCGACGGTTCGGTGGACGCGGTCAGCGCCGATAGCGTGATCATCGCCACCGGGTCCAAACCGATCGACATCGGCGCCGCGCCGGTGGACAACGCCGAGGGGTTGATCGTCGATTCGACCGGCGCCCTGGATTTCCGCAAGGTGCCCGAGACGCTGGGCGTGATCGGCGCCGGGGTGATCGGCCTGGAGCTGGGCAGCGTGTGGAATCGGATGGGCGCCAAGGTCGTCATGCTGGAAGCGGTCGAGGATTTTCTGACTCTGGCGGACCAGCAAATCGCCCGCGACGCGCTGCGCCAGTTCAAGAAACTGGGCCTGGATATCCGGCTCGGCACCCGCGTGACCGCGACCCGCAAGACCGGGAACGGGGTCGAGGTGTCGTTCAAGGACCAGGCCGGCGAGCACCAGATCACGGTCGAGAAACTGCTGGTGTCGGTGGGGCGGCGGCCCAACACCGACAACGTCGCCGCGCCCGAATCCGGGCTGCTGTTCGACGAGCGCGGCTACATCCACGTCGATGACAAGTGCGAGGCCAACCTGCCGGGCGTGTACGCCATCGGCGACGTGGTGCGCGGGCCGATGCTGGCGCACAAGGGGTCGGAGGAAGGCATCATGGTGGCGGAGAACATCGCCGGCCAGCACGGCCACCTGAACTACGACGCCATCCCGTGGGTGATCTACACCAACCCCGAAATCGCCTGGGTCGGCAGGACCGAGCAGGCGCTGAAGGCGGGCGGCATCCCCTACAAGGTCGGCAGCTTCCCGTTCAGCGCCAACGGCCGCGCCAAGGCCATGGACGCCGCCACCGGCATGGTCAAGATTCTGGCCCACGCCGAGACCGACACCCTGCTGGGCTGCCACATCATCGGCCCGTTCGCGTCCGAGCTGGTCCAGGAGGCGGTGCTGGCCATGGAGTTCCACGCCAGCAGCGAGGATCTGGCCCGGACCATCCACGGCCATCCGACGCTGTACGAGGCCATGCACGAGGCGGCGCTGGCCGTCCACGGCCGCGCCTTGCACAAGATCAACACCTGAAGCCGACACCGGTCGGAAAATCGGAAAGGGCGCGAAAGCGCCCTTTTTTTATCGGTTTTTCGGGCGATTCTCTCCGTCTGGCGGACTCAGCCAGCGCCTGATCTGGCGATAGACTCGCGGCTCGTTCAGCAAGGCCATGTGGCTCAGGCCGCCCAGCCGCGCCGCCGCCACGTCGCCCGACAGATCGGGTGGGGTGGCGCTGCCGAGCGTGACCAGCCCGTCGCCCAGGACATGGCCGAGCGGGTGATCGGCGTTCCGGGCCAAATTGGCGCCGATAAAGCGATAGGCCACGCCGGGCGGTGGGGCCGTGGCCCGGCGGGCGTGTCGGTCGTGGGCGTGCAGGCCGTGGCGCAAGTCCTTGACGCCGGCGCTGCGGGCAGCGGCGATTTTGCCCAGCGGCGCGGTCACGGCGGAGAGATGGAGCGCCGCCGTGGTCAGGCGACCCAGTTTTTCCAGCGGTGCCCCCCGATGGGGCGAGCCCAGACAGATGACCGTGCGGGTGCGTTTCAGCCACGGCAGGCCATCGGCGGCGGCGTGCTGGCAGGCGCCGCGCGCCACCAGCCCGCCCATGCTGTGGCCGATCAGCACCAGCTCGCGCACCGGCTGCGGATAGGCCGCCAGCAGCAGTTGGATCTGTCGCGCCAGTTCGCGGCCGTTGTCGGTGATCGGCAATCCGGTGTTGTAGCGCAGATAGAGCGGGGTGTAGCCCAGCTCCGCTCGTAGGAGCGGACCGTAGTGCTGGCCCGGCGGGTCCCAGGCCGTTTCGGAGTAAAGCTGCCAGCAATGCTCGTCGCAGCCCAGACCGTGGATGAACAGGCAGAGGCGGTCGGTCGGGTCGGGCAGATGGGCGCGCAGGCCGTCGGTCGTGAGCGGGACGGGTTGACCGGCGGCGCGGAAACCCATGGCGATGGCGAGCGGGTTGGCGCTGGCGGCCAAGTGATCGCCGACCGCAGCGTTGAGCGCGCTGCGCAGGCCGGTGGCCAGACGGCCGGGGGGTGCGGTTTCGGCGGGCGCGTTCGCGGCCGCGCGCCGTTCGAGCAGGGCGGCGACCGCGAGCAAACCGCCGCCGGTCTCGCGGATCGCGGCGTAGATCCCGTCGGCGATCAGGTCGTGCGCGTCCCGCGTCAGCCGCGCGGGTCCGGCCATGCCGGGAATCCAGCGCAAGGCCCGAAAAGACAGGTCGGCGATGGCGCGATGCATGTCCTGTACCCGCCGGGTGGTTTCCTGAAAGCCGGTTTTCAACGCGAGGCCATAACCGCTGACGGGAGTTTCGGTGCCGGCGTGGTCTGGCGAAGCGGGCTGCGTCATGGAGTGTCCTGTTCGGTTAGCGGGAATGTATTGCAAAACAACAGCGTTAACAAAGATTCCGATAAGTCCAACAATTCTTGCCGTCGTCGCGCTGTCGTGGTTTTTCGAGGCGGCATCATCCCTTTGGGTGGCGGTCCTCGGTTTCCTCGCCCGGTTTGCCGATGATGGAAGCCGGCGGGCGCCCTCAACGGAAGTCGTGATTCCGTCAGTAGAGGACAGCGTGGATTGGGAACCGTTGCGTTGCCCGGATATTCGGTGCGAACACCAGGGGAGATCAATGTTGATCGGGACGGCCAGCACGGAGTCGCGGTAACCGGTGCGAACCCCGAGCGCGTTGCCGGGCCTGGGAGAACGCGGCGGTGTCGCATCATCGAATTGTCTCATTTATATTGCAAAAATTGGGAAAAATCTGATAAAATATACGAGCTTATTTGATGAAAACCGATGGCAACAAGCTCTTTATTGTTTGATTATTAATGCGTTCGTTTTTTTTATCGAAAAAATTAAAAGCAATTATGTATGTCAGATCGTCGCCCTGACCGATTCGGTGTTCGCCGGGCAACGGGACGAGATGCTGGCGGCCGGCATGGATGACATCTTGCGCAAACCGTTTCAACCGCGGGAGATTTTTGAGTGCCTGGCCCGGCATCTGGGCGCGCGCTACGTCTGCCGGGAGCGCGCGGCGCCGGCCTCCCCGGCGCCGCCAGAGACGCCCCCGGACCTGTCGGCCCCGGCCGGATTGCCGGACGGCCTGCGGCGAGAGCTGCTGGACGCCCTGGTGGCGCTGGACACCGGGCGCATCGCCGCGCTGATCGGGCGGGTGGCGGAGCAAAATCCGGCGCTGGGTCAACTTCTGCGCCGGCACGCCGATAGCTTCGACTACGCGACCATCGAGAGCGCGCTGCGAGGCGGGGAGCGAGAGACCCGCTCGGCGCACCGTGACAACGCAACAGTTTCCGCGAGATCCATCCTATGATGACAGCGGCTGATTTTGGCGAAAACGAACCTTCTTTGGCGGATGTTCGGCGGTCCCTGGTCGCTCTGATCAAGCAGGCCGACCGGGCCGGAGCGAACGCGCTGCTGGATATCTGGGCGGCGCGACACGGCTACGAGGAGGTGTTCAAGGCGCTTCTGGAACCCGCGCTGATCACCATCGGCGAGTCGATCGCGGGCGAATCGTACACTTTGGCCCAAGCCTATGTGGCCGCCAAGGTCGCCGAGGATATGCTCACCAAGGTCGTCAATCGGCCTGGCGACAAGTCCGGGGCCGGACCCGCGAAAGGCCCTGTGGTGCTCGGCAACGCCGAGGGCGACTTCCACGCTCTGGGCCGGCGGATGGTGGCGACCATGCTGCGCTCCGACGGCTGGACCGTCTGCGATCTCGGCAACGACGTGACGGCGAGCGAATTCGTGGACAAGGCGCTGGAAACCGGTGCTCGGATCATCGGCGTTTCGGCCATGACGATGACGACGGCCCAAGGCATCCGAGACGTGCGCCGGGAAATCGACGCGCGAGGCTTGACCGGCCGAATTCAACTGGCGGTGGGCGGCGCCGTGTTTCTGGTCATGCCGGGCTTGCTCGAAGAAGTGGGCGGCGACGGCACGGCGACCAGCATGTTCGATGCCCCGCGCCTGTTCGATCGGCTCTGGGAGAAAACCCGATCGTGGGAGGCCGCGCGATGAACAGCATGGAACGGTTCGATAACCTGCTGGCCGGCCAGCCGACCGACCGGCGCCCCTTCACCCTGGTCTTGAGCCTCTACGGGGCGCGCTTGACCGGTTGCCCCCTGGACCGGCACTACACCGATCCGGCGGCCTATGCCCGAGGGCAAGCCGCCGTGCGCGAAACGTTCCGGCCCGACGTTTTGTTCGCCCCGGTGTGCGTGGCGCTGATCGGCGCCGCGTTTGGCGCCAAGCTGCGCTACCTGACCGGCAACGCGCCCACCATCGCCGCCCCGGCCATCGACTCGGTCCGGGAATGGGAGCGTCTGGACGTTCCCGACCCCGACCGGCATCCGCAGTTGCTGTTCGTGCGCCGAGCGCTGCGACAGATGGTGGCCGACCATCGCGGTCAGGTTCCCGTCGCCGCCCTGTTTCTGGCGCCGTTCGATATTCCGATGGTGGTCATGGGCATGGACGCCTGGATGGAAACGGTGCTGTTCGACCGCGCCAGGGCGGAGCGCATCGCGCGGGGCCTCATCCCGTTTTTCGTCGAGATGGCCAATCGCTGTTTCGAGGACGGCGCGGCTTATCTGGTGTTGCCTTGCGCCTTCGCCTCGCCGGGGATCGTGACCCGCGACATCGCGGAGCGGGTTGCCCGCCCGATCCTGAGCGAAGCGCTGGCGCAACTGCGCGGGCCGGTGGCGCTGCACCACCTCGATCACCCGTTGCTCCCGCACCTCGATCTGCTGGCCGGCCTGCCGGCGGTGGGGGCGTTCAGCTTGGCGCAAGCCGACAGCCTGAGCCGGGCGCGCGAGGTGATCGGACCCGAACCGGTCCTGTTGGGCGGACCCGAGACGCGATCGCTGAGGCAAGATACCGCCGCGGAGGTCGAGGCGGTTTGCGGCGCCATGCTGGAAGACCGGCGCGACGACCCCCGCTTCATCCTGTGCAACTCCGGCGCGGACGTGCTGTTCGATACGCCTCCGGAGAACATCCGTGCCGTGCGCCGCGCGGTCGAGTCGTTCGGGAGCGATCCCCCATGAACTCCCCGCCGCCGAATCCAGTGGTCTTGATCACCTGCTCGGTGTTTCGGGCCGAAGTCACCCATTTGTGGAAAACCTGTTGGCCGCATCTGACGGTCCCGTTTCAGAACTCGATGCTGCACATGAATCCGGCCAAGCTCGGTCGCCGGCTCGAATCGGTCGTTCAGGACGAATTGCGGCAAGGGCGTCGGGTGGTTCTGATCTACGGGGAATGCTTTCCGGGCATGACGGCGCTGGAATCCCGGCCGGGCGTCGCGCGCACCCGGGGCGGCAATTGCGCCGAAATGGTGTTGGGGCGCGACGAGTACCGTCGCCTGTTGCGGGACGGCGCGTTCTTCCTGTTGCCGGAATGGGCGGCGCAGGGTGAAAAATACTTCAAGCACGAACTGGGCTTGAATCGGGACAACGCCACCAGCCTGATGCAGGACTCGCACCGCAAATTGCTCTATCTCGATACCGGGGTGACGCCGATCCCGGAACGCGGGCTGCGGTCGGTCGCCAGCTACTGCGGGCTGCCTTGGGAGGTGTTGCCGGTATCGCTCGATGCGTTGCGGGCCGTCATCGAGGACGCGCTGCACCGGCTCGGTGTTTTGGAAGCGCCGCAGTGATGGACAAAGTCGTGCGGGATCCGGCGCTGCCCGTCATGACCATGGACATCCTGAGCAACGTGCTCGGGCGCGCGGATCATCCCGGCGATGTCGGGGCCTATCTGGCCGAAGAGATTCGCGCGCTGACGGGCGTTCGCTGCGTGTTCTTCGTCCAATACCACGACGCGCCGTTAAATGGCGGGTACCGAGTGGTCAGCGTCAACCCGGAGCGTCGGCGCCAGTGGGCCGAGTCGGCGGGATTTCATCGCTTGTGCGAGATCACCCGCAGCCTCGACGCGATGCAAACCTGGTTCCCGGACGACCCTTCGGAAGTGGCGGCGATTTTGCGGCAGGAGAGATTGGGGCTGTCGATGGCGATGCCCTTGACCGTGGGCGTCTATCGCGTGGGGGTGATGCTCCTGCTGGGCTTGCCCGACGAAGCGCAACTGGTGTCCACCGGCAAGCTGATCAGCACGCTGTCCACCGTGCTGGCGCTGGTTCTGCGCAACGCGTTTCTTTACGAGCAACAAGAGCAGGTCATCGGGGAGCGCACCGCCGAGCTTTGCCGGACCAACGAGCAATTGCGCGCCGAACTCGCCGAACGCAAACGGCTGGAACAGGAGTTGCGTCAGAGCGAGCAGCGTCTCAAGCTCGCCACGGAATCCGGTCGGTTGGGCGTATGGGATTGGAATGTCCGAGATAACGCGATGGTCTGGGATGAGCGCATGCTCGAGCTGTACGGCATCTCGAAGGACTCTTTCTCGAAGAGTGTCGATGCTTGGGAACGCGGCTTGCACCCCGATGATCGCGAGCGGGCCATCGAGGAGTGCGGCGCTGCGCTGCGCGGCGATCAGGATTTTAATACCGAGTTTCGGTTGTTGCTCTCGGATGGGACGGTAAAGTGGATCAAGGCCAATGCGCTGGTGATCAGGGACACGGAAGGGAACGCGCTGCGCATGACCGGCTTGAATCAGGACATCGCGGAGCGCACGCGAGCGGAGGCCGAATTGCAAACCTACCGGCATCATTTGGAGGAGCTGGTCTCGGTTCGCACGACGGAGTTGGCGCAAGCTAAAGATGCCGCCGAGGCGGCCAACCGGGCCAAGAGCGCGTTTCTGGCCAACATGAGCCACGAGCTGCGCACGCCGCTGAACGCGATCCTGGGCTTCTCGGCGCTGCTGCGGCGGGACGCCGGCATCGTCGGCCGCGACCGGGAGCACCTGGACATCATCAACCGCAGCGGCGAGCACCTGCTGGGGCTGATCAACGACATCCTGGACATGGCCAAGATCGAGGCCGGGAGGGTGGAGCTGCAGATCGCGCCGTTCGACCTGCACGCTTTGGTGCGCGACATCGTGGGGATGATGGGGCAGCGGGCTCTGGAAAAGAGTCTCGAACTGCGCCTGGAGCAATCCTCGCGGGTGGCCCGCTACCTCCGGGGCGACGAGATCCGGCTGCGGCAAGCGCTGGTCAACCTGCTGGGCAACGCCATCAAGTTCACGCGCAAGGGCGCCGTCACCCTGCGCTTGGAGGCGCTGCCGGACCCGGTCGGCGGACCCCGGCTGCGGATCGAGGTGGAAGACACCGGGCCGGGCATCGCGGCGGAAGACCTGGAGCGGGTGTTCGACCCCTTCGTGCAGGCGGGCCAGACCTCGGCCCAGAAAGGCACCGGGCTGGGGCTGGCGATCACCCGCCAGTTCGTGGAGCTGATGGGCGGGCGGATCGGGGTGAGCAGCCGGCTCGGGCAAGGCAGTTGCTTCTGGATCGAGCTGCCGGTCGAGCCGGCCGCCGCCGCCGAGGTGGCCGGCGCGGTGGAAGAAAGCGGCGGGGTGCTCGGTCTGGCACCGGGCCAGCCGGACTGGCGGATTCTGATCGTCGAGGACCAGCCCGAAAACTCGCTGTTGCTGGGCCGGTTGCTGGAAGACGCCGG
>RRZU010925290.1_pt1 | contig 18248 bp, 26 predicted proteins | sample 2165561 | NCBI WGS metagenome assembly RRZU01 (sample SAMN10456909, study PRJNA506462) | wastewater metagenome | isolation source: wastewater sludge | place: USA: Moscow, Idaho | reverse complement strand
TAAAAATTCAACTCCTGTCATTTGTTTTACTTTTGGACTTATTAATTCACTCATTGCTTCAGATTTAAATTCATCATCAATTTTTTCTAGTAGTTTAATTATATAGATTCTATATTCTCCACAATAAGATAATACAATTTCACCATGTTTCTTTTTTAAAAAATTTGAATAATCTGTGATACTAGATGATAATTGACCAAGACCTAATGTATTAGAAATACTAAATGCATAATTAATAGCTTGACTATCCAGTTGAGCTAATAAATTAATCATTTCGACTTGATTTTCTGATAATTTATGCATATATTACTCCAAAATTAAATTATATTTTAACTAGTCTTTACTCATAAAGTAGTTCAGTTTGTAATGATATTATATAAAAAAGTTTTCTTTTAGTAAATCTATTTTTATCAATCATACACATAATTCATATAATATTGATTTATATATACTATTTATTAATATTATTTAATTGTAATTTATTTAAAAAAATAGAATTTAATAAATTTTTAAGAAGATTTAATTTAAAATCCTTTCAAGTTTAACTGATTTACTTGCCGTTCCTGCTTTTATAGTATGGTGAAAAATCTTCTACAATTAACCTTCAAAAAAAGAGTTGATTTTCAGATTTGTTGTATTTAATAAAACAACAAGTGTAATAGGAACAATACTAAATGTTTTAAAAAATATACCAAATAAGGAAAAACAATGGCGAACAATTTATCATCAAAATTAAAAATAATATCTGTTGAAGATTTCAAACAATCAACAAAAAGATTAACTGAAATATTTAAAAATAGAAATATACCTATTAAGCATAGTGAAGCTTTAGAGATTATGTCTAATATAAATGGTTACAAAGACTATAACACTTTTGTTGCAATTGCAAAAAAAACTAATGAAGATACACATGGACTATTACTTAATATTCTTAATAGTCAAAATGAAATAGAAAACAAAGTTCAAGCTATTCATAGTAATTATGTAAATGAAGAAATTATAAATATGTTAATTTCTGATTTAGAAAATATACTTTATTTTTATGAAGATCAAGAAGGCAATTATTTAAGTATAAGAAGAGCTTCTTTTGATGTAATTGATTTCGAAAAGAATTCAAGAATTGAAGATTTTATAATAGTAGAGCTTAAAAATAATTACATAGATTTAGAAAAAGTAAAAATAAATATTTTTGATAAAAATCATGAAATTTTAGATTATCAAGATGTATTAAAGCTCATATTAAATAAATTCAAAAATATAAGAATTAAAGAATCTTTAAAACCTGAAGATGTTCGTTTCTTAGTTAAAGGGATATTATCAAAAAATTTCGAGTATAAAGAACTTGAAGTATCCTATTATCATAATAATTTTTCAATAAATTTAGCAAAAACTGTTGATAATAAAAACCATTGGTTAACAACATCACTTAAGATATTTATCAATAATGAACTTTTTTATGATGATAGAAGTGATGATAGTATTAAAAAAGTTAATGAGTTAGTTGATAAATACAATCTTTCAGAATGGAAAACATTTAATATTTACACTAATGCAGTTAATAAATATAAAAATCATGAAGGATTTATTATTAAAGCTGATAATGAAAAATTGTATTATCCTGGAATTGGAACTATGGAAGATAGAATAAATGATTCTTTACATGAAATTAGTAGAATTTTTATTATAAAGGCAATTGAATATATTATGAATAAAGAGGGAATATATCAATCTTTAAAAAATGAGTTAGAGAACGCTCAATCTAATTCAAATGCAGATTACTTTTTTACTTGCTCATCTACAATTATAAAAGAAATCATAAAAAACTATAACCCATCAACTAAAAAATTTGAGATTGCTCTAAATTCTACGATTTGTAATTTAGAAAGAACACAATTACATTAATAGTTCAGTTTTACCTCATCAAATGATGAGGTAAAACTCTAATTTTATAAAAATTTATTGCTCATGGTTAAAATCTCCTATACTTTGAGTAAACCTAATTGGGAGAACCCTATTTTCTTTTTTATTTACCAAATGAATTAAGATATACTGATTTTATTTCTCTTCTAAGATAATACGTATAACCTAAAAAAGTAATAGATGCTATGTATAATATACCTTTATTTAGAAATAAAGAAGGAAAAAAGAAAATGTAAATCAATCCTAAACAAACAAGCCCTACTACAAGCCAAAGAATTGCATCTTGACATCTATTTAATGTATTTAATCTTTCAATCACTTCCTTTTCTACTTCTACTGTTTCTATCTTTGCATTCTCCAAAAATAGAATTTCCTCTTTTGTTTCAATTTTATATAATGTTTGTTTTTCCATGAGTTTTCTCCAAGCCGATGTGGCATGGAAAAACCTTGAAGGAATTGAAAATTTAAAATTGTTGATGAAAATCCTGTTTGAAAGTTGTTTATATGTTATAGGAATGAAAAATTAAAAATTATTCATCTTCACCATTTTCTTTATTTCATCAGAAATATTAGCATCAAGCATTAAATTGTTCAAATATGAATTATTTAATTCTATCAATTTATCAAAAACTACTGCAGTTGAATTTGGATTAAAAATCAATTCTTCTAAAACAACAGTTGATGAATGTTCAGCTATCTTTTCTAAAACAAAAGAGGGCGTAGAATGATTAGAAGCTACACCAGCAACAATTGATTCATTAAGGGAAAAAGATAAGTTTATCAGAAGATCAACAGGAATAGAAGGATTAGAAGCTGCTATTTTCAAGACATAATCATCTTCATCAGGATTGTCTAAATATTCTTTTAATATTGATAATGGAGTTGCTGGATTAGAAGCTATTTTTTCTAAAATGAAAAGGTCTGTACTATGTTTTAGATCTTCAAGAAGATTTAACGGACAATTTTGATGAGCCAAAATTTTATTAGCAAAGTTATAAAAAAGAAGATTTAGATCTTCTGGTTTCAAATTTTGTTCTAATTCAAATTCAGAAATGAAATCAATTTGATCTTTAGAAAGAAAATATGTTGATAATGGATTAAGATGATCTGGAAACATTAGAATCCTTTTTATTTTATTATAGCTGGAAATTGATTTAATTGAAATTTAGACATAAAAAAGCTCCACCCGAAGGCAGAGCTGTTATTTAAGATTTTCATAAAAATCTGGTTTATAATCTAAAACTTTGTGAACTTCAATTTCTGCTTTAATTTGTTCTTTGCTTTTACCAGCTTTTTCACCAAAAAATTCAAACCAAGCATCCATTTTAGTAAATCCGATTATTTTCATAGTTCTTTCATTTTTTATACATTTAGAAACATAATGGAAATTATATTTTAACAATTCTTCTTTTATCTTATCTATTTCTATTTTAGAAAGATTTGATTCAATAGCTTCAACTTCTTCATATTCTTCTAAATTAATTTCTAATTTTGATAATTCATCCGTTTCAGCATCAATTAAATCCTCTTTAAATGATTCACTTAAAAAATCTCTTAAAGGAATTACCTTATCTTCATATATATTACAAACTCCTCTTGTTTCTTGACCATACCACAACCTTTTCTTTGTTCTTTTATTTATAATTTCAAATGTTATACTCATTTATTTTCTCCATAGCGATGTGCTTTTTATGTTATATCATTCAATTATCAACAATTTTAAATTATTGAAATTAAACGCCAAAAAATTTGAGATTTTTTTGGCATATTTTGTAAATAATCTGCATCACTCCCGAAACAATGTAATGATAATTCTTGAATATCATAAACCCCTATATATTCATCTTCGTTATCATAAGGTTTATTAGGACAAATTTTCTCATGCAGTTCTTTATAATTGGCTACATTTTTAATTTCTCTTAGTCTTTTATTACTAATACTTCCTATATAATATCTATAACTCATATTTTTCCCTAATATTTAGAATTTATACTACCATGAGAAAATTTATGTTCATTTAGCTCTTGCAATGTTATGTTTGGATATTTCTTAAAAGCTTCATCTAATACATCTAATAGATTTACTGCTTCGCCTTTTCTATCTCCTGATTTATGAACTCTTCCTGATACACCTAAATTCTTTTCTTCATCTTTATAGGCATCAAGTTTTGCTTGTTCATATTTAACCCATTCATAGAAATTATCTGGATAAGTGTGATACATAAATAGCAGCTCTAAATGAGTTGATGCATACGGACAATACATACAGTTACTAGGATATGGAATTTCTGTTTTTGTAGCTGCTATATAATCTTGACAATCTTTTCTGTTATATCCAATATCAATAAGTGGATATTGAACTTCTACACTTTTCTTTTTCCAGTTCAAAGTCTCTTTTTCAACATCAAAAATACGATTCTCCTCTCCCCTTGCAATGCCAATTAAAAAGAGTATTTTTGAATTAAACTTTTCAACAAATTGCATGTAGTTTTGTTTTCGTGTTTTGTTAACAATACCATCATATCTTTTAGCTATCAACTCTTCAATATACCGAAATTGAGTATTTAATTTTAAATTGTGTGAACAATTCATGAACTTTGCAAATGCTAGACTACCAATAGAAGGTGTTCCAGTTTCCCATCTTGTAGTTAAACTCTCCCAATTCTTACCATGATAACCCATGTGGTTTTCAATAGATACAAACTCTATATTATGCTCTTTACATAAAGGAATTATCACTCTATCTCTATAACTGTATGTATATGGATGTTCATTACCTGTATTTGCAAATAGAACTAATAAATCATTTGGAGCATATTTTTTCCTAAAATCTTTATCGTGAATAAGCTTCAATAAAATAGTTGTACTATCTTGACCTAATCCCATGCTCAAAATTGTAAGTTTAGGATTATTATTGAACTGCATTGACTGATATTTCTCAATAGGAGTCAGAGGTTTTTCATTTGTACTCAGGTATATTCCTAATTCATTTTTCTAGTGCTTGTTTATAAAGCATAGTTTGATGTTCTTCATACTCTTTATCTTCTTCATAGCAATTATTTTGAACGCCACTATCTTTAAAACATTTATCACATTGAACATAATTTAATATGGGTACTAGATAACCATTTGTCATAGGAGTTGAACATGAATCACAAATACCAAACCCATTCAATTTTGTAATCATCTCATGAAGAGTAACTTCAAAATAATTAACTCCAACTTTTGTTTGTTTTACTTCTTTTTCCATATTACTTTCCATTGTTCAATTTTAATTTGTCATATTCTTCGATTTCTTCTTTTGTCAATCTGTTAGTTATTGAATAAAACTTTTCATTAGTTTTTGCAATTGCTATCTTGAAATATTTATTATCTCTTGAATAAACAAAGTGAAATGCATCTTTAACTTCTTTAACAAACATCAATATATTTTCATTTATTTTTGCCCATTCTGCAAAATTTTTTTTTGCATCTTCTTTTGTCATTGTTACTACCTTCTCTATATTTATTTAAAAAATATTTTGTCATTTCTAGTTGTTATTATTAAAATAATATTACATTTTAATCATTATGTCAATCTAAAATGATTGAAATGTAATGTTTTAGATTGACAAGAAACATTGATATATTCTATAATTCTACATATAAAAAAGGAACTGGAATTAAAATATGGCAAATATTAAAACAGCAAAAAGAAATTTTTTTTCAGAAGAATTAGAACAATGGAGTTTTGAATTTACTTGCAAAGTAAATATGGATAGTAAATCAGGTGCAATGTTTATGGAGATACCTAATCATATTGCAGATGCATTCATAACTCATGATGTTAATACTAATAAAGAATTTAAAAACTATTTCAATTTTAAAATGAATAAAGCAAAAGCAGTTGTTTATTTTATTGATAAAGATATATCTAGCTTTGATAAAAAGATTGATTTAATAAATCATTTTTACTATGAATTAAAAGCTAATGAGATTGAAAAAAAAGTTATTGTAATTAATGCAAAACTAGCACATAACTTTATTCATAGTGATAATGAAGATTATGTAGATAGAGATATTATAAATGACTTTATTTTTAGAGAAACAAATGCCACAACTAGCTCAATTATTAATTTTGGTTATAGAGTGGGGTATCAATTAGGCATTAATGTTTATTCAAGACCTGATTGGCAAGGAGTACAACCAAGTCCACTAATATGTAATTTAAATTCACATGATAGTAGAGAGATAAAAGTAATAGATTGGACTCAAGAGAGAGAAGATTTTCTTCAGATGATATATTATGGAATGGAAAAACTTATTCTACAGCTTGAGCAATTTAAGAACAGTATTACTGATCAAGTATTATTAGAAAAGATTGATAAAAAACAAATAGGGAATTTAAACTCTCTAATGATAGAAAATAAATAAAAGGAAAACAGATGAAAAGAGTAATTGGATTTTTAATAGGTATTGGGCTTGTAAGCACTTTAAATGCAGATATAGGAAAACTTTCTAGGATTATTGATGGGGACACAGTTAAATTTAATGATACAACTTGCAGATTCGCATATATTGATACACCTGAATCAAAAAGAAATGACAGAGCAAAGAGTAAAGTTGAAGATTGTACAGGTCTTACATTAGAAACAATGGTAGATGCAGGTAAACAATCGGCTAGTTATCTAAATAGCATTCTTGAGCTAGGAAGAACTTACAAATATGATGTTATTTCAACAGATAAAGATGATAGAAAAGTTTGTGTAATTTGGCTTAATAACAATGAAATGTTAAATGAGAAATTAGTACGTGATGGTTATGCCGTTCCATATTACTATTTTATAAAAGATAAAGATATTGAAAAACAAATGAGATTCTCTTTTGCAATGGCTAAGAGAAACAAAAGTGGATTATTCAAAACTTATGAATCAGTTATGCAATGTTTATTAAAGTAAGAAACACTATTAATAAGTATTTAAATTATTAATTGTTATCATATTTAATAAAATTTATAGGATAAAACTTATGATAAACATAAAAAAAATTATATTGTTCTTTCTTTTTGGTCTTTTGAGTAACTCTAATTTTATTCATGCTAATGAGCAACCTCAGATGGTTGGGCTAAGTCTTGGAAAAGCTATAGGTATATCTGAAGCACAAGATATTTTGACAAAGAATCCAAATATCAATATTAAAGACTTCAAAAAAGAATGTACTGCACATATAAATAAAAATTTAAATTTCAAAAAAAAATTAATAGAAGATAAAGAATATTCTATTAATTTTTGTATTAATGAATTATTGCATTCTAAAAATACCCAATAAATTTGGAAATAATATTGATATTTTATTTTTCATTTATTCTACTTATTTGTTATGTTTTCTCATATTTTATTCGTTTTCAATTATTTTAGTCTTAATTTCTTGAATCATTTGCTCAAAGCTTTGCCCTCTATCAATTATGTGTATAACTTCAAGTTGGGAATTTTCTGATACAAAAGGTTTTACACTTATTAATTTACCTTGTCTATTATAAAAAGGAAGGTCTTCCATTGATTGAACACAATACCAACCCATACCTACTGTTATTATATGAGGTTCTAAATTATTAGTGTTTGCTAAATCTTTATACATTTTTATTCCTTTGTTAAAATTTCTTCAAAATTAAAATATCATTACCACTGATATTTTTTATCTCATATTTACCATCTATAGGCATAATATAAATCATTGATTGTATTTCTTTCGCTATATCTTCATTTCTTGATTTAGCAACACTTCCCAATACTTCACTTATAAGTAATTCAGATTTCCTAATAAATGATTTGATTCCATTGTTTGTGAATATTTTGGAATGAAGTTCCTTAGATGTTACTGTACTGTTTTTTTTGCAGATGTAATAAACTAATTTTTGTAATGCAGAGTATTCTAAATCAATAGTAATTACCTTATTAGCAAATTGAGGAACTACTTTGTTTAGTTTTGCTCTTATAGAAATTACAACTACATTTATCCCATATTCTTTAGCTTTAATAATTAGATTTACAAAACCACCATCACCAGTTACGATAACAATTTTATTTAATTCTTTATTCTTTAATATAACTTCCATAGCATCAATACATAAAGATATATCACTTGCATTTTTGAAAGTATCATTAACTTTTTGATAAGAAATAGATTGTTTTAGGGCAATCCCATTATTTATGAAAATATCTCTATATTCCTCTTTTTGTAAACCCCAATCAGCATATGCACCATTAAAGATTATCTTATCATTTGATGTTTCTCTATGAACAGAGTTAATAATTCTATATGCACCCTCTTCCTGGATAAAATTTTCAGCATCATAGAAGATAGCAGTTTTTTGTTGTTTGTTTTTATTCATCAATTATTTCTCACTTTTTCAAATTGTATAGCCTCTTCTTTTTTCCATTCAATAGTTTTAAAAAAATCATATTTATTTAAAAATTGATCTTGATAAGGTGTTTTTTCTAGGAAATTTATTGATTTATTCCATTCTCTCATATTTTTTCTTTCTACTAAACTTTTAAATTCCCTACTTAATGCAAAAATTTTGTTTTCTAGCTCGTATTCAGTATTTCCTATTATTCTTATCTCTTTTTGTCTTATATTTTCTAATGAAATCGTTAAAAGTCTTGCTATACTCTCTAAATATCCGTTATCATCACTATTCTTTAAATCTGTTTCAATTAATTCTAATTTTTTCTTTAATTCTTGTTCTCTTTTATAAACTTCTTCTACTAGTGTTCTTTGTATAAATATTTCTTCACGTGTATAACCACCTAATAAATCAATAAACCATTCTTTTAATTTTTGTGTCATATTAACTTTCCTTTTTTTCAGCATTTTTTAAAGAATGAGATAATAATTCGAACGTATAAAAATCATTAATCTTCATAAATTCATTATTTGTAAATTTTTCGTAATCATGTAGCCAAGAATTATTAATCTTAGTTTCAACAATTACACTATTAATAAAACAATCATTTCTTTCTGTTTTATAATTTCTTAATAATTGATAAATGGCTTTTTCAATTAGAGAAACTGACTTTAATTTATAATCTTTATTTGTTATAGATGCATAATTGAATATTAAAAATGCGTTGTGTAATAATTCTTCTAGTTTAAGAATATCATTATCTAATGATTCATCTTTTCTTGCAATAAATAAAGATATTTTTCTAAAATCATATGAAAGTCCTTTAATAATATCTTCCAATTTATTCTCATATTCTAAAGAAGAAAAAAGACATTCTTCTAATTTACATTTTTCTTCTAAAAAGGCAAGTTTTTGCTTTTTTAATTTTTGATTGTCTTTTTTTAATTTAATGATATAAATGAACAGTATAATTATTCCAACAATTAAAATTAAATTTTCTTCATTCATATTACATCCTTTTTATCTATAACTTGATTTAAATAAGTTGCTTAATAATGCATTTAAAGCTTTATTAATTAGATTTTTATTGTGTTCTTTTACCATATTTTCCTCATGTAATCATTTTTGCACTAATGCAATATATTTTTGTAAATCCAACTCTTTACTTATATGATGAAAATAGTCATGAAAATCTTTTTGAATAAAGTTTAGAATTTCTTCATACTCTTTTTGTGAATAAAAATTCTTAGATAAATTTTCAGAAAGCCATCTACTGTATGCAAAAAATCTTCTTATATCATCAAAATATTTTGCTTCAATATTTTCATTTTTACTATACATTTCATTTCCAAAATTATGAATTCCATCAGAGATATAAAAAAGAATTTCTTTTTGCTTTTGTATAATATTATTTTGTTTTTCAATTTTTTCTTCTATTTCTTTTTGTTCTTTTTCATCGCAAAAATTAATTTCATTTATTAACCTTAAATAATATTTTCTTGCCATATAGTAAACCACAATAGCTATTACTATTCCAAATATTAAATAATTCATCATAACTTTTTTCCTTTTTATTTTTTTAGAGTTTCCTCAATAGAGCCAATAAAAGAATTGACTCTTAAAGGCAACTATTTTGCCTGATTACCATTCATTTCAACAGCAATAGCACCTGTTCCCACTGCAAAACTTCTCATAGCATCTTTGTCACCACAATTCATCACTTTGTAAGAACTAATTAAAGTTAAATAGTCTGCTTTCGTAATTGGTGTATCTTGATACTTTAACCCAATTAAAATACCATATTGTGATGTCATTGTAAATTTCTTAATCTCTTTTACACTTACATCTTTTATAAAATCTTCTTTACAAGTTTTAGCTTGAAAATAATCAGTTACAACATCATAGACTCCTGGAAAATTTGTTTTCATATCTGCCATCATTTCTTTTGAATTTTTATAATGACCTGATAAATCCTTAGTTTTAGTTTCATCTGCAATAGCACCAGTTATCGTAATAGATGCTAATAACATAGCACTTAAAATTCTTTTCTTCATATTTTTTCCTTTTTTAATATTCTTGAGTTTTACTCATTTGAGCCTATTTATTAAATAGACTCAAATGAGTAAAATACGATATTTAAATCTTGATTGAATTATCTCTTATTACTTCAGTTAGTTTTTCATACTCATAAGTTGTACAAATCTTAAAAACTTTTAATTTTGGATTGTTCATTAAAAACAATTCTTGTTCCCCATATTTAGATAGTTCCTGAATGTCATACTTAAACACTTCTTCTAACCTGCACTTTACATTTACATTATCTATTACCAAAATTAAAGGCTTTGGAATAACTTTTGATAAATGATTTAATAAGATCTCTTTTAATCTTTTAAATTCTTCATATTCTTTATCGTTCATAAATTCTCCTAATATTTAATTCTTTTATAAATCTCTTTTACTTCATCATTATTCAATGAATGCTTCTTTTGAAGAGTTGCTGCAACTTCATCTAATAAAGCTCTATTTTTATTTAAAAATGTTTTTACAAATTGGAACTGATTTTGTTTATATAAATCTATTTGCTGATTGTTCTGAGTAATTTGTAAAGGAGTATTTGGATTTATTGAATATTTTGATAAATCACAATAGTTCTTATCTTTAATATATTGTGGATATGTTGTGAACATGATTGGTAAATATTTATTCCAATTATCCAAATCATTTGTAACTCCAGTATAATGAGTATTAAATGCTATTTCTTCAGATGCCATACCACTTAATAAACTTAGCAAATAAGTATCAATATATTTTGCATCTTCATTTTCTAAGTTCTTAAAAGATACAGCAGCTCTTCTATCATGTAAATTATACTTTTGAGTGCCTACATAAACATTGATACTATTAATTACTTCTTGATATTTTGGTTCATTTAAAAATGATAAAACTAATAAATGTCCTGCTTCATGATAAGAAGCAATTTTGATAGATGCATCACTTAAACTGTTCTTTTGTACATATTCACTAAGTAAGTTTGTAAATTTTTCACTGATAAAGAAATCTTGAATATCTTTTTCATCCTTTGATAAAAGAGAATCCCCTTGATTATCATAAAGAATTTTTGCATATTCTTTAGCAACTAAATATACATTTACTAAATAGTTCTCCGTAGGTGTTTTATTGATTTTATAAATAAGATTGCCATAAAACTTCTCAAATGTTTTATTTTCTTCATTTATTGATATTGGTGCATTTATTTCAGCAAATGCAACACTACCTAATAGAGCTAAACTAAGTAAGATTTTTTTCATTTTTTTATAAATCCTTGTAGTAAATTCTTGATGTATATTTCGAAAGTTCTTGTGATGTATATTCGTTACTGAGAATTAATTGTTTATATATAAATGGATTATATACATCATTAGTTTTACCACATTCTGAGCAAACACCTGTATTAAATATTTCATCTGGTAAAACAATGTTTATTGAGCATTTTTTGCAAATATTTTTTTGTAAATTATCATCATTTTCAATCTCTTTAATCAAGTTAAAATAATCAGATTTGATTTGTTTAGATACAAGTAAATCGAAATTTTCAATTGTATTATTTCTATTTTCTTTAATAATGTGATTCGATAATTGGTATTTTCTGACACTTTTTTCAATTACATAAATACAATATGCAACAACTAATGATATACAAAACAAAATTCCATAAAATTCTGGATTAATTACAAAACAATCTTCTAAAATTTCTTTCACTTCTTGACCTTTTATTTTAAATATAAATTACAAGCTGCTATTCTTTTTTTTAAAGAATCATCTTCTAACTTCTCTTCATTATCAATTTCATTAAACCTTTTTAAAATATAGTTACATTGTAAAGTTTTGAATTGCATTGCGATAAAATACCCTACAAAAATACTGAAAACAGTAACTAATATTTTGTCTTCATACCTTATTGTATTATTAAAAATAAATGGCATCGAAAAGAATATAGGTATAACAATTAGTGTTAAAATTAAAAATAAGTCTGTAATCTGATTCTTTTTTCTTGGTTTTTTATTATTTTTAATTAGTTCAATATCCATCTTCATAAATTCTCTATCTTGTTTATTACTTTTATATTGCTCTATAATGCTTTTCATTTTAAAACTTATAGTTTTTTCAAATAAACCTTTTATTTCCATGTTATTTTTCTCCGATTAATAAATTTATAATATGCTTAACAATTTTATGTTCAGCATTATCTGAAGTATTTAAGATTGCACCAGTTTTTACATCATATTCTTTAATTGATACTTGTTCACAAGTTTTTCCTTTTAAATGTAAGAGTAAAACAAAATCATTTTTAATCTCATCATTAGCAGGAAAATCTAAAGATAAGAATAACTCTTGAAAATCATTTCTATTTAGATAATATTCAACTCTATTTTTAATTTCATTTGTTTTTAAATGCATTAGAGCATTCAATTCTAATTCACTTTTTTTATTAACTGCTGCTAATTGCATTGGATGATGTCCATAACAATTAGAACTTTCTATAAAGTCAATATTCACTAATTCTTCAAATTTTTTAAAATTCATTTTTTATTTTCTCTCTTATAATTGTTTAACAATGTAATTCTTCTATTTTTAGTGATATTTGTAGAACCTTCCTCAAATGCCTTTTTTTCTCCAATAATTGTTAACATATCTTTTGCTCTTGTAATTGCAGTATAAAGTAATTGAGTATTAAGCATTATTGAGAATCTTGAAACCATTGGCATTAGTAGTCTGCTATATTGACTTCCTTGACTTTTATGAACAGTCATCGCATAACCTAAATCTAATAGTTTAAATCTTGTTACATCTAATAAAGTATATATTGCAACATAACCATCAAGCGGATAATAAACATATAATTTATCTCTCTCATCATTGGTAATTTTTAAAACGATCCCTATTTGACCATTCATTACTTTTCTTTCAATAGTAAGTTCAGATAATATTGTTTCATTATTTGTTAATTCAGTAAATTTGTCATAATTGATTGTTTTCATTATTCTATTTTGCAGATGCATAACTTTATCATGAACTTTAATTTGTTTATTATTGAATTCAATCTTATTACACTTAGATTCTGCATTAAGAATATTTTGAATAAATATATTAAGTTCATCAACTCCTAATTCACTTTTTCTAATTGGAGTTATTACCTGGAAGTAACCAATATATTCAAGATATTTCTTTTCATGAAATAATTTATTTAATGGTTCTTTAATTTTTTGAACCTCTTTTTCAAAATCTACTAAAATATTCTGACCCAAAGAATTTATAAATTCAAAATCTTCATATTTTTTTAAATAATCTGGAACAATACCTTTGCGTACATCTTGAGCGATTATATTTATTGCTTGTTTTTCATTTTGTCTATAAACTTTATCAAGAGTTATTATATTTTCGGTAATCCCATTAACTATAATATCTCTAAATGGATCACCATTTGCAATTGGTTGTACTTGCCCTAAATCTCCTGCAAAAAGAACCTCAGTTCTTCGGAAATCAATTGCACTTAATAATATTGCAAATAGCTCACTGTACAGCATTCCACTTTCATCAATAAAAATAAAATCGTAATCTAATTTATTCTTTTCATTTCTATTAAATTTTTCACCATCATAATTTAATAAAGAGTGAACTGTTATTGATTCATACCCCGTTGCATGTTTAATTCTTGCACTTGCAACTCCACTAAAAGCAGCACAAATGATTTTATTAGTAAATTTTGAATATAAATCTAATACACCTTTTGCAGTTGTTGTTTTCCCCGTACCTGCATAACCATTTAGAAAATTTATATTATTTCTTTTATTAATATGTTTAAGAATATCTCTTTGTTTCGAATCATATTTAAAACCTTGTTTATTTTCACATTCATTCATATATGACTCTAAAGCAATCTCACTCAGAATATCTTTTTTACTAATTTTAGAATTTATTATTACTGTATCTAATATGAAATTTTCTACTTCATAAAAATATTTTGTTGTTAATACCTCATCATTTACAATTCTTAAATATATTTCATTATTGATTAAATTTAATATCTCATTTTCTATTTCATTCAAAAGAACTTCTGCATTTGTTTTACTTAAGATGTAATCTATTAGTTCCTTTTTAATAATAGCAGTATGACCTTTATCAATATTAATATTAATATATTCAAAAATATATGCTCTAATCCTATAATTAGATAATGATATTCTGTCAATATTTTCATCACAATTAATTACTTTTTCTATATCTTCTAAACTTATATATTCAATTAAGATATAAGGATTTTTTAAAATATCTTCATAATTTAAATTCTTCATTATCTCATTTAAGATACTTCCATTAGTAGTGAATTCGCTTAAGAAATTTTTCATATTTTTTGCCTATTTATGTATTTATTTTCTTAATATTACTAATTTTTGTAAGTTTTGTATAGCTATTTTCCATTTTTAGGCTTACTAATTAGATTACATTTTTTAAAGGCTAAATATCCTAACATTTGACCTGTTTTACCCTCTATCTCTTTATTCTTAATAAAGTTTGCATACTCTTCATCATTGAGTACTATTACTACTCTATTGATTTTATTTTTCTTTAATTTCTCTTCCATTTTCTTACCTTTTCTCAATTATAATTTTGTTAATATTTTTTAAATTCTTTTCATCTGCAATCTCCTGTACCATTGAATTAATTTTTTCTGCAAAATATAGAATATCTCTTCTTTTTTCATCAAAATATTCTAACTCTACATTTTTACTTCCCACATTATTTCTAAGATACTTATATAACTTATCTATATTAGGGATCAACTCTGCGAACATTTTTGCTTCAGGAGTATTACATATCACAACTCTTGCATTATCTTTTTTTATAAGTTCCATTTGCTTTGCTAAATTACTCAAAAAATCTCCTTTTTATGATTTATTTTTTTTCTCTTATATCAAAGAATTTCATCCTCGAATTTTCTTTTGCACTTTTTAATTCATCTACATCCAAACTTAATTTCTCAATTGACATTTTCATTAGATTTACATTTGTACTTAATTCATTTTCATTTAAATTGTAAAAAATCTCGAATTTACCAAAGTATTGCTCATTACTATAAATATGAATTAAATCGTGTTCTTTTAGTAAATCAAAATATTTGTGAGTCTTCATTTCTTCAAAACTAATTTTTTTATTCTCAACAGTTGAAAAAACTTCTCTTAATCCGTAATAAGTAAAATATAAATATTTATCATCACTAATTGATTTTAAAAATTCTTTTACATTGTCAAGTAGATCTAATTCTTTTATTAAGAAATCGTTGCCTTTTTCAGTACATGAATTTGCTGATTTTTTAATTTCTGCAATTAATTCATCAAATGTATTATCTTCATTTTGAACTACTTCAACTTTTGAATCTTTAATAAATTTTGCTTGTTCATACTCTTCTTTTGTAACAGTTTCAGTGATAACAGTTTCAGTGACATTTTCTTTTTTCTCTTCTATTGTTGCACTTTGATTCATGTTTTCAATTAACTTATCTTTTTCAGCTAATTGTCTTTTTAACAATTCTATTTGTTCATTATTTACTTTTTCTAGCTGTTCTTTTTCATATTTTTTTATTTTCTCTTCTGCTTCTTCTTTTAATTTACTGATTAAATCATTGCTTTCGAGTTTTCTTGCTTCTTTATCTGAAGTAAATAGAAGTTTTGATAATTTTGCTGTCGGAAGAGTTGAACTATGATGTTCTTGTATTGCTTTAATTACTATTTCATTCTCTTCATAAAAACCTAAATTCTTAACAAACGATTTAAAATATTCAATTGATAAATCCATATGATGCATATCTTTAACAATAACATCATCAAAACCAACACTTTTTAAGATCTTTTGATTTTGAATTTTCCCAATATCATGAGCAAGAGCTGCAATAATAACTGTTGCTAAATGAAGACTATGTACTGAATGAGCTTCTGTCTTGTTAATTTCTTCAAACTCTTTTATTGCTATTGCTACAACATTCATAGTGTGTTCTACTAGTGTAATTTTGCTGAGTAATTCCAAATTAGTTTTGCCTGTATTGTATTCTTTAAAATAATTTTGTGATTCCAAATAATCACTTTCTTTATCTTTCTTATAACTTGGCACACTACTTACTTTTAAATTGTCATCTAACAGCGTCAGTATTTCCATAATTAAATATAATTCACCATCTTTGAAATATTTAATGTTATTAACAATATTCTCAGAATTAAATCTTTTTAATCTTTTACTATTGTAAACCTTGTCATTAATTGTTCTAATTAAAAAAGGTGAATGCTTATATTCTTTGTTTACTTTAACATCGGCTTTGTCATCAATTTCGTTGGTCCAAATATGAGCAATATCTTCAAGCTTAATTTTAATTTTTTTCTTCTGATGAATTTGATTATAAAAATATAATGAAATTGTAAAAAATAGTAATGTAATGCCAACTAGTATTAATATAATTGCAGCGGAATTTTCATGAAATGATTCACTCCAAACAAAGAAATTAAAATGAATAACATTTGTTAAATAAAAATCCAATAATAAACCAAATAAATATATAACAATACTGTAATGTATTACTTGCTTGAGTACTAACCTAAAATATCTATGATTATAAAATAATCCTACAATGTAATCTATCATTTTTCAACTCTTTGATTTAAAATAATATCAGGCAAGATAATCTCAATCATTGAGTCACCTAATGGATCTGTTTTACCTTTAAATACACCTTCAAATCCAAAATAAAAAAATTCTCTATTCTCTAATCTTAATAAATCCACTTCTCTAATAACATCTTCTTCTACTTCTGTACCTCTTAGACCACCATGAAGATTTAATTGAACCGTATTTCTATATTTTGTTCCACCATAAATAGTTAAGTTCTTTGCACTTACAGTATCATTTACACGCATAAATATTTTAGTATTTGTATTATCAAATATTTTTCTAGCTTTATCTTCTCCAATTACTGCAACTACGTCTGCAGGGGATTGGGTTAATGCCATAATATAGCAATTGCATCCCCCTGCTTTATTAAACATATCATCAATTCCATTGTAAACAATATTTGAAAATTCATCTAAATATAAAACTAAAGGTATTTCAAATTTTCTTCCTGATGCATAAAATCTACCAACTAAAGATTGAATCATTGATACTATTACTCTTCCTAACATAAATGCAGCTCTTGGTTGTAAAAGTGCTGCACTTTGAACAAATAAGATTGCACCTTTACCTTGCTCTAATCTGTCAAGGAATTCATTTGTTTTAGCTCTTGCAATAACTTCACCTGTATTACCTAATGTTAATTGAATAATTGCAGATTTAAGAGTCTTACTTACTTTATTAAAGTATTCTGCACCAGAATCAAGAATATCATCAATTTGACCTATTATGAGTTCAGAATCTTTATCTTTAAAATTTGATAATCTGTCTTTTAATTCCTGGAATTTACCATATGGAAGCCATTTCATAAAGTCATCAAGATTAAAGTATTTATCCATACCATCTTCTAAACGTAATTTAATCATACCTCTTACAATAACTGTTGTTGTGTCATATGCAACATTGTAAAAGAATTCATCAGTGCTTGGTACAGTTGCCATAATGTGAGAAATTGGTTCTTCTGGGGTATAGTAATTAGCAAAAGGATTTATCTTTGCTGACATATTTGGAGTTAAAGAATTTATTAATGTTATTTCGTGTTCTCTTCCACAACTACTTGCAATTTCAAAAACTCTACTAAATAATTCAATATCAATTTTTGGATCAATAATTACAACATTTTTACCACTTCTTATGTCTTGAATAAGTCCATTTTCTACAAGCCTTGTTTTACCAACTCTTGTAGTTCCAAAAACCAATGTATGCCCTCTTCTATTAGCATCTTTTTG
>RRZU011362519.1_pt1 | contig 18252 bp, 16 predicted proteins | sample 2165561 | NCBI WGS metagenome assembly RRZU01 (sample SAMN10456909, study PRJNA506462) | wastewater metagenome | isolation source: wastewater sludge | place: USA: Moscow, Idaho | reverse complement strand
GTAGCTCGTCCGTCTCCTCGGCCACCGCAAGAAGATCGACCGCCTCCGGCACTCGGCCAGGCTCTTCCTCTCGCCCCCGCAAGGCCGCAATCAAGCCTCTCAACTGGGAGAGCGCGCGCCGGGCACCACGAGCGGTTCCATCCAGGGTGAGTCTGAGCGCGTCGACGTCGTCCTCCGCGCGAGCCGCTGCCAGACGCTCGCGTTCGTCAGCCAGCCCGGTGGAAAGAACCACGGTGAGTTCCCGTCCGAGTGCGGCACGCTCCGCAACCCGCAGGCGCTCCGCTTCTTTCTCAAGATAACGAATCTGCCCGCCAACACGGCGGCTTCGCGCCAGCAGCGCCCGAATCGTCATGCCAATCGCCGTCGGTAGCACGAGGTGGATCGTCCACCAGATCATGAGCAAGATCATGTCCGAGTGAGCTCTCGGAAGCGTCATGATGAGTTCAAACCCTACGTAGCCGGTCAGCGTTGTAATGACCACCCACCATCTAGAGGTGGCACACACGGCGATGATGACGGTGTAGAGCAACGGAATTGTAAATACGAAGCTATCAAGCAAGTATGAGCCGACCAACGGGACAATACTGGAAAGAGCCCCCCATTCCGGACGATATGTGGTGAGAATTGCACTCGCCCATGCGAGGGGAAAAACGACGCCGTACATATCCGGCCGCTCGGATGAATGCGCTGAAAACCACAAGCTCCAGATGTCAAGTAGAGCCCACACAACAAGAACCCAGCGCACCACAATAATGGCCCGGGCAGCTATGGAATCCCCATGAGAAGTCTCATTCATCATGCTGGCCCTTCGATTCTGGCCAAAAGTGAACTATTCAGTTCCATGTTACGTGGCGTTTCATAGTTATGGCCTCACTATCCATCACGGAAGACTAATAATGACACTGCTTGAAAAGACCACTGTTGCAACGGCGATTGTCGCCAGCAACATTGTGAATGTCGTATCAAGTTGGTGACAACTCTGTGGAGATTCTTCACGGGGTAAGTCTTGAAGTGGTGACCGGCGAAATGGTGGCAGTCATGGGAGCTTCTGGTTCAGGGAAGTCCACCCTTATGTACTGCCTGGCCGGCCTCGAGGAGCCAACCTCCGGCACGGTGAGGATTGGGAATCAACCACTGAGTAAGCTTTCCAGATCAGAACTCGCCGCGATCCGGCGTAGTGATGTGGGCTTCGTCTTCCAGTCCTACAACCTGATTCCTACTCTCACCGCCACGGAGAACATTGCACTTCCCTACACGCTGGCGAAGAAGAAGGCTCCAAAAGAAAAGATCAATGAGGTCCTTGAGAAGCTCGGGCTTGCTGAGCGCGCCTCCGCACAGCCACCGTCGATGTCCGGCGGTGAGCAGCAGCGAGTAGCACTCGCGCGGGTGCTCGTTCAGCAGCCCGGGGTTATCTTTGCCGATGAGCCCACCGGCGCCTTGGATTCACGCACAGGCGATACGGTGTTGGGCGAACTCGTCAATATCGCACACACGCCCGGGCACTGCGTTCTCCTTGTGACCCATGATCCCAAGGTGGCGGCCGCTGCCGATCGCGTCCTGTTCATGCGCGACGGCATCCTCGTCAATGAGATCCGTGGAGGTTCGGTGGAACTTATCGCCGCAACTCTCGCTGGCCTTACCTGGAGCGAATCGTGATGAGGAAGGTTTATTTCGCTGAAATTCGTTCCTCATGGCGTGCATGGCTGGGCGTCAGCCTTGTCTTCGTGACAATCAATGCCAGTCTCACCATGACCGCAATGACCTATTGGACCGGCTATGTGGCCACCCAAGAGGGCAAGCTGGACTGGCTCGAATCGGCATACTACACGGTCTCTCAGATCCTCATTGCCCTATTTATTCTTCTCGTCGCTCTACCGGTGATTAGTTCAGCGACGGGACTCGTGGTGGATTCACGCAGAGGAGCACTCGCGCGCCTCGCCCTCGCTGGAGCAACCCCGCACCAGGTTCGCTCCACCATCACGAGCCAGCTCATCGCCGTGTCTCTCGGGAGCGCCATTGTTGGCGCTGTGATAGCCATGGCCTTCACGCGGAGCTGGATCACCTTTACCGCCATCAAGAACGGGGGCGAGGAAGATTTTGTTCTTCTTGAGCCCGTCATATCGATGATCCCGGTCTTCTTCGCAACCGCATTGTGCGTGCTTGCGTCGATCGTGGCGGGCTTCCGTCAGGCCCAAGCGGCCAGCCGTATCCCACCGGTGGAGGCACTTCGTCTCTCACAGGCACCCGCACGTAGCTCCCAACTCAAGTGGAGTGGATGGCTGAAAGCGACGATACTCTTCCTCGTCGTCGCCGCGTCGTGGGTCTCGGTCAACTTCCAGGTTCGCCACGTCTACAAGGAGACGATCTCGAACCTGTTCATCATGAGCTACGCGCAGATTTTCGTGTGGGCGGGGCTACTCTCCGTCATTGCTCCGGTGCTCGTGCGGCCGGTAACACGCGTCTGGACTCAGCTAGTACCGTCACGGCATCCCGCGTGGATCCTGGCACGTTCAACAGTGAGCGCCCGGGCTGATCGCCTCTACAAGTCCGTGATACCGGTGATGTTTACCTTCACCATCGGAGTAGGTGCTCTAGTGCTGGGCAACTCGGGGGTACGTACCGTCGCCAACTTCATGAATATGCCAGATCTCGAGCCGCCGACCCTCGCCAGCTACGCCTACATCTTTGGACTGCCGCTCATCATTGCGTTCGCGGCGGGCGTGGCATCCCTCATCATGATGAGCAAGCAGCGCGACGCCGAGCTCGCCCTTGTAGCAATCAGCGGTGCCACTCCCGCGCAGCGAATTACAGCACCCATGCTTGAGGCGCTCATCATCACCGTGACGGCGTTTCTGCTGTCAGTCATCGCCATCATTCCCAGTACTGCCTTCCAGGCCTACGCGCTCACCGCCGCAGGACTACCGTGGACGCCAGTATTTCCCTGGGGTGTATGTGCAGCGATCTTTGCTGGCGGGCTTGTTCTCACCGCCATGGCAACAGTTCTCCCTACTCTCCCTTCGCTCCGGTTGCCCGAACCTCGGGTAATCGCGCGGTTGGTCGCGGAGTAGGGCCGGGGCGCGGGGGCGTGTTCATGGAGTGAGGACACGCCCCACGTCGTCCAATTGGGGTTCCGGATAGAGCCCCCACGCGAGTGACGACGACGGCCCGTTGCGGAGTGGGTACCGGGCCGTCGTCGTCCTTTCCGCAGGTGGAATCTCTTTCGCTGCCCGCTACCCTTGTCACTATGGAGAAAACGGCGCCCATTCGAGTTCTGGTGGTGGATGACGACCCTGTTGTCCGCGACACCTACCGTTCCATGTTCGCCACCGGCTCCGAGGTAGAGATCGTAGGCGAGGTGCCTGACGGTGCTCTGGCGGTTGCCGCCTATGAACGGCTTCGCCCGGACGTGGTGCTGATGGACCTGCAAATGCCGATCGTCTCCGGGATCGATGCTACTCGGGAGATCACAGAACGCTGGCCGGATGCTGTTGTCGTTGCTATGACAACGTTCGGGGCGCGCGAGTTTGTGGTGGCCGCGTTGCGCGCTGGGGCGGCTGGGTACCTGCTCAAGGACACGAGTCTCGACCGCCTCGCGAACGCGCTGCAGCTTGCACTGTCCGGCAACATGCCGCTCTCAGCCCCGGTACGCCGTGAACTCGTCTCTTCCGTGGTCGACGACGGCGCCACCCCGGTTGCGCACGACCTCACTCCCCGCGAGACCGAGCTCCTCGGATGGCTCGCACACGGGCTGAGCAATGCGCAGATCGCCCGGCGGATGCACCTTTCTGAGAGCTCCGTCAAACAATATGTGACGCGGATCGGAGGGAAGCTCGGCGTTATCTCGCGTACCCAGATTCTCGTGCGGTCGATTCAACTTGGGGTGGTGGATCCGTCGCGTCTACCACCAATCACCGGGGGAGAAACCGCCCAATATTCATAGTGGGCGTTCGACCATAAAACTAGTGAGGACTAGTGGGCGTACGATCATTCTCTCCTAGCAAGCGGTTTCCAACCGCTGGGACCTGCGCTTTTACCACCCATTGATCATTGATTTCGCCAGCCGTCAGCTCTCCCCCGGTGAGCCGGAGGCGCTCGGCCAGGCCCACGAGTCCAAGGCCGGTTGAATCCTTCGATTGGACAGGCACCACTGACAATGGGTTCCTCACTGTCACCCAGGTGTTCTCATCATCTCGCTCAATCGCGATGGTGCAGGTGGCGCGCGGCGGGGCATAACGCAGAATGTTGGTACTGGCTTCTCGGATGACCCGCGCGAGGGTTCGGCGAGTGGTGGGATCAGCATCGTCAACAGTGGGGTCCACACTCACCTCCACCTTGCGCCCAGACACGCGTAGTGCTTTGGCCGCAGCCTGGACCATGGCCAAAGGGCTGGACATGTAGTTGGCGGATTTGGCATCGGTGAACGGAGTATTAGCGGATCGCCCACCGCTGCCCGCTTCACCACCAGGCACCCTCAACAGGTGGAACAGAAAGGCGAGGTCAGCCTGCGCGGACGCCAGAATCTCATCCGTTCGCTCGACCGCGCCGCGTAGCACCCCGGGATCCATTTCGCCCCGGTGAGCATCCACGTGAAGCGTGATAAGTGTGAGCTGATAGGCGACGACGTCGTGCAATTCCCCTGCCAGTTCACGGCGAACGCGGTTGCGGGCGTCCTCACGTTCCGCCTTCGCGTCACTGAGCTGCGTGCGCTGCTCCGCGCGCACCTCAAGGAAGTAACGCGCCGTGTACCCAGCCAGAATTCCCACGGCCCCGTATACCAATGGGCCAAGGAAAACATTTACATTGACCTCGCCGAACCAGTCAGCGGATCGCACAAAACCGATAAGGAGAAACGGCACCGCCCACCACGGCCTGTACGCCACAGCCATCGTCATCAGACACAGGTACGGCAGATTCCCAACTCCCACAATAACGCTCGGTTCAAGGACCCAGGTCTCCAGGAGGAAGACAGCCGCCACCGGAACACTCCCCCATAGGGGCCACCACAACACCACGGCCAACCCTGCAAGGAACACGCACCAGAGAATAGTTGCCGCCTCAGGATCAGAGGACCACTGCACCGCCCGAGCCACGGACCCAAGCGCGAGTACCACGGTCAGGACTACCCGCACCACGGTCTCGGCATCCCACTTGCGGCGGCCGGGCAACTCAACTGGTTCGTCCTGCCGGTCAATCACGGGCTGCGCCGGCATGGTGGCCTCAACACCTCCACCATCAATCATTCGCATCGAACCACCCATCGTCCCGATGCGTTGGCGCACCTCGCGGAAGTCCGGGCCGTCGGTGACGGAAGGGGAGGTGAACTGGACCCGGGTCTCGCCGTCGTCGGACCGAAGTGTCACCACGCAGGGATCACCGGGGCGGGCTGACGCGAAAACGCGGGCACCGGCGGTACGAAGGAGCTGGCCAAGAAGGCGGCTGACCAGGGCACTCGGTCGTGTCTGCATACCGGAGGAGTCACTCTCTACGTGGAATCCGTGGCCGGTAAGCAACTCGTCAATCTCGTCAACCGTTTCCTCGAGACCAACAGCCTCCATCGCGGAAACAGGCTCACCCGCCCCATCACGAAGCGTGGCTACAAGCCCTCGTAGCTGGGACAACGCCTCACGTGCACCGATGGCAGTCCGATCCAGCAGTCGCCTGAGAATATTCGGATCCGTCACCGTACGCGCATGGCCCAGATGCTGGCGCTGCTCGGCGAGCCCGGTGGCCAGAAGCCCGGTGAGCTCTCCCGCAAGCACACTACGTTCCGCCTCGCGAAGCCGTACCGCCGCCGCCTCGACGTCACGAATCTGCCGACCCGCCCAGCGACTACGGGCTAGCAACAAACGAATTGCGAGTCCCACGACCATCGTGAACACCGCTATGTTGAAGGGTTCGCGCACGCTCTCCAAAAGCGAGGAACCACGGTCCAGTTGATCCACAACGATGATGGTCGAGTATCCGAGAGTGGTAAGACATGCGACCGGCACAGATGCCCCTGCCCATACCGCGATCGGTACCAGGAGCCAGACATTGAGCGCCGGATAAGCACCTCCTGTAACGGTAGCTGCCATCATGACGAATGCTCCCAGGAGCGCCGCCAATCCCGGACGATATGTGGACAGGAAGATAATCGGCCAGGATACGATCATGAAGCCTGCTATCCGAATCGGATGCGTTGTCACCGGATCAACCAGGAACTCCATCCCCACCTCGGTAATCGCCCACACGAAAAAGAACCAGCGGACAGCGGTGAGAAGCTGCTTGTTGGAGCGCCGAGGGCGCGAGTGAGGAGGTAACGAGTTGTGCCGCTTGAGTTGTGTCGGGCGGAAGCCGTCTAGTAGTAGCGGGCGGAGGCGATCAAACCATCGAGCGCTGGAACGGCCGAGTCCCGTTATGCCGGACCAGGCAGAAGACACGACGGATCGAACGGACGTCGTCGCCCTTCCCAAGAAACCCGGCTTCATCGCACTGGCCCCTTCGTGATCCGAGAGACTGCACCGATAGGGTTCGGCCCTCACGACAAGACCTAGCTGCGTGATCTCTGAAATACACTGACGAGCTTCATCGTACGTGGCGGCGGATTAGGGCGGGGCATAGGGGCGCAGCCATCCCATATTCGGGACAGTATCGAAAGACGCAGTCCGGCAAATTTCCATTCTGAGCGTCGCGTTTTTCCATTTCTGGCGCCGCAAATTTCCATTTTGAGCGTCGCTTCTTTCCAATTTTAACCCCGCATTCTTCCATTTTGAAGCTCCCAAATTTCCAATCTGTACTAGTATGGCCGCATGGATGAGACCTTTTATCCCCGGTTTTCCGCCACATTGCTGGAAGAAATCAGGTCGGACACTCCCGTGGTGATGATCCAAGGTGCACGTCAGGTTGGCAAGAGCACACTAACCCTGATGGCGAGCGAAGCCACGTCAACAACCTTCGTGACTCTCGACGATCCGGCAACGCTCGAATACGCCGTCGTTGATCCGATACGGTTTCTCCAGCAGGGGCAGGGAAAAACACTCGTCATCGACGAAATCCAGCGTGCTCCCTCCCTGGTCCTTCCCCTGAAGGCCGAGGTTGATCGCGACCGTAAACCTGGCCGGTTCATACTCACTGGATCAGCGGACCTTCTTACAACTCCCAGCGTGGGTGACTCACTCGCCGGAAGGGCTGAGACGCTCCACTTGGGGCCACTATCTCAGGGCGAAATCCTTCGGAGGCCCTCCCCAGAGGACTTTGTCTCAACCATCCTTAACCGCCCGGGCGCGCTCCGGGAGGTCACGCCGTCCGCGCTTGCCACTGAGGCAGTCACCACCGGCGGATACCCGTTGGTGGTAAGCCGAACACCTCGCCGCCAAGCAGCCTGGTTCAATTCTCATATCGAACGCCTTGCCACACATGATGCAGCAGAGATCACCGAAGGAAATACGCGGCCCACTTCACCCGACTCATCAGGACAATCGCGGCAGGTGGACTCTCAGAACTCGTGCAGGTTAAGGCGGCACGCGCCCTCGACATCTCACCTACCACTCTTTCCGCGTACCTCGATCTCATGGCACGTATGCATCTCTTTGTTGAGATCCCATCATGGGGACGCTCACTTCACAGCAGAACCGTGCGCCGCCCAAAGGTCGCCTTATGCGACACCGGACTGAGCGCAGCGCTTGCAGGCTTCACACCTGCTGATGCAAATCAAGTCGGCGGGCGCGAATACTTCGGAGCACTCGTGGAACAGTTCGTAGCACTCGAACTGCTCAAGCAACGAACATGGTCCGAGGTGCCGTTCGATCTCTTCCATTACCGTGACCGCGACGGGCTGGAAGTCGACCTCGTAGCTGAGACCCGCGATGGGCGCCTCGTGGCCATAGAAGTCAAGACATCTATGACTCCCACTAAGCAGCACTGGGGCAACCTTGAGAGGTTCCGTGAGCGTTTCAAGGATCGCCAGATCACGGGAGTACTGCTTCACGGCGGAACCCACACGGCAACCATGCACGAGTGGCTGCACATTCTCCCCATCCCAGCACTGTGGAGCATACCCATCGGCTGAGGTCCCGAGTCGGAATCTCAAAGAACGTGACGACGGCGGCCAGTTGCCGAGTGGGCAACAAACCACCGTCGTCATCAGGAACAAAGGCGTGTCATTTTCCGCAACGTGTGACAGTTTTTCCCTGGGAAAATGCGTCACGCGTTTACGAAAACGTCACTCCTTTGAGTAAGGGAGGGCCCCTTGGACACTCCATACCATCCTGGCCTTTCCTTAGCAGACAGTTCCGAAACGTCTGTAGGCTCAAGGGTCACTAAATTACACGATTCACCCTGTAGATTCGGACCATGAGGCCTCTGGAACTGGCACTAGTGGCGGCGAGTTTTCTCTCGCTGGCCGTGCTTGTCGCGCCTAAGCTTCGCACACATCGCCAGCTTGGGCATCTGCCCATTATTGCTGCGGCCACCACGTTTGCGCAGGTGACAGTCGAGGGAATGCGCTGGCAGATGGTTCCCGCGTACTTCCTCAACGTTGTTCTCCTATGCGTCTGGCTCTGGCGATTTCATCGCGTTTCAGGGAAGCAACTTCCAGAACCGCTTCCCGAACGACGCCGGCGCCCACCTCGCCTTCTCACGTATCTCGCGTTCGGCGCGGGCATGGCGATGCTCGCCGCTTCCGTCACGGCGGCCACTGCATTTCCAGTGTTCCGTTTCCCAGAACCGAGCGGCCCCTACAAGATAGGGACCACCACCTATCACTGGGTTGATGAGGAGCGCCGGGAAATCTTCAGCGCAGACCCCGCTGCAAAGCGAGAGCTCATGGCACAGGTCTGGTATCCGGCGGAGCCTGGGGTCACGGCGCGGCACGCGCCCTACGCGTCAAACGCACGGGCTCTGTCGGAGGGGTTGACCAGCAATCTGTCGGCCTCGGGTGCCATGCCTCTGCCAAGTTTTATGTTCGACTACTTCCGGTACGTTGAAACGCATGCGGTGCCGGACGCCGTCGTCGCCGAAAACGGGGGCGGCACAACCGGCGGAAACGGGGCAGGTTTTCCGGTGCTCATCTATCTCACCGGGTTCAGCGGCTGGAGTTCGACGAACATGCTGCAGGTCCAGGAACTGGTATCGCACGGATATGTTGTGGTGGGGCTCGACCAGCCATACACCGCGGCCAGCGTGGTATTTCCCGATGGCAGGGTGGTACATGCGTTGGATCGGACGAGGGAACGGCAGCTCGTTGACCAAAGCATTGTGCCGATGGATCCCGCGCCTGAATTCAACGGTTTGATCCTGGAGGATGGCATTATTCCGTATCTGGCCGAAGACGTGAGCTTCACACTCGAAGAGTTGGCTGAGGTAAACGCGGGTGTCGTTGATGCCGACTCTGGTGGGGCAACAGGAGAACATGGCGCGTCAGCAAGCGACAACGGGATATTGGCAGGCAAGCTCGATCTTGGCTCGGTTGGCGTGTTCGGAACATCACTTGGGGCGATGGTTGGCGCTCAAGCCTGCCACAACGACCCGCGCCTCGAGGCCTGCCTCATGATGGACGCCGCGATGCCCGTTGCCGTAGCGGAATCCGGATTGAGGCAGGCCGTCATGTGGCTGACCAGAGAAGCGGACCTCATGCGGCTCGAACGGGAGAAGTCCGGCGGCTGGAATGAGGACGAAATCCGGGTGACCCAGGAGACTATGCGGGCTACTTTCGAGAAGAGTGGGACGTCAAGGAGCTGGGAAGAGAGATCTGACGGACATGGCACGGATGGTTTGGATGACGGCAACACTGAGGATTTGGACAACAAGAACGCGGATAGTTTCGCAGGAGGCTTGGGTACCGAGAACACGGGAGGCTTGGGTAACGAGAACACAGGAGGCTTGGGTAACGAGAACACAGGAGGCTTGGGTAACGAGAACGCGGGAGGCTTGGGTACCGAGAACACGGGAGGTTCAGGCAACGACAATACGATGCCGAACAGGTACTTTGTAGAACTCCCCGGTGCCTTCCACGTTGACTTCACGGATGCACCTCTCTGGACACCCATGGCCGCCAAGCTCGGCCTTTCCGGGCCACAAGGTGCGCAAACGCCGGACATCATCAACGCGTACATGATGGCCTTCTTCGATGAGGCACTCAGAGGCGAGCCCTCACCCCTGTTGGACGGAAGCTCGCAGCCATATCCGGGAGTCACGATCCACTCGGAATCCATGACGAGTCCCTGACACCCCTCCAGGTCCGGCCCCTCGAGGAGTTAGCCCGTCCGCCAACCTTCGGAGTTAGCCCGTCCGCCAACCTTCGGAGTTAGCCTGTCCGCCAACCTTCGGAGTTAGCCCCATCCGCACCCCATAAACAAACGGCGCCGCATCACAAACCGGATGCGGCGCCGTCGTCGTCAATCCCAAAGGAGTGTCGTTTTTCGAAACGTGCGACAGTTTTTCCCACGGAAAATGCGTTACGTGTTTCCGAAAATGTCACTCCTTTGAAGACGGGAGCACAGCCTTACTTCACAGCCTTCTCAATGAGCGGCGTGAACTGGTCGATCGCGTAGATGACCGCACTTGGCGTTGCCAGCGAGAAGGCGTTGGACAGGTCGCCGTCGATGACGATGGAGCGGCCGTCGGCCACGGCGGGGATCAGCTTCCAGCCGGCGTCGTCGGTGATTTCCTTGGTGTCGATGAAGATCGGGAAGGCTACGAGGAGGTCGGCGTCGAGCAGGTCAAGCTGTTCGGGGGAGATGCTGACGCTCCAGCCGTTCTCATCAAGGGGCAGCTTCGCGATCTCGGCGCTCGGCTTGAAGCCGAGGTTCTCGAAGAACGTCACGCGCGGATCGTTGATGTAGGCACCCCAGGTTTCGCTGGTGCGGGTGGCAACGGTGAAGGTCTTGTCCGCCCACTCGGAGTGCTCTTCAGCCACCTTGGCGAAGGCGTCGTCGACCTCCTTGAGCAGCTCCTCGCCCTTCTCGGGCTGACCAAGTGCGGCGGAGATCATTTCTACCTGCTGGTCCGGCGTGGCTAGCCAGGAGTCGCCGCCCTCGGGCACGCCGACGGTGGTAGCGATCGAGGAGAGACGATCGTAGCGTTCCTTATCACCGGAGCTGCGGACGTCGATGATGAGGTCGGGCTCGAGAGCAGCAACGGCTTCATACGAGAGTTCCATAGTGCCGAGAATCTCGGGAGCCTCATCGTAGAGTCCCTCTGACCAGGGGCCGACACCCTCGCCACCGAAGCCGATCCAGTCAGCGGCGCCGACAGGCTGAGTTCCAAGAGCGAGCGCGACCTCTGCGTCTCCCCAGCCCAGAGCCACCACGCGCTCCGGCTTCTCCTCGACCGTCACGGGGCCGAACTTGGTGTCGATGGTGGCAGGGTAAGTGAGATCACCGGCGGCAGACCCACCGCTGGGTGCCGTGGTCTCCTCCGAGTCCGGCGACGACGAGCATGCGCTCAGAGCGAGTGCTCCAGCGGCGAGGAGGGCAATTGATACGCGGCGAAGTTGCATAGAAGCGTGTCCGTTTCTTTGGTGTAGGCTCTGGGTTGCGGCGGTCCGTGTCATGTATCAGGAGCTCGTCCGATCCGGCGAAACTCGTCATGGAGAAATGTTCTTCAATCCGTTGTTTTTGTCCGTCACGAGACAATGCCTTCCGGTTGACTTCCGGCGTAAAACCCCATGTTGACATCGGTCCATTCGCTGGTTAATCGTTATGTTAGCCTTACCTAACCACTCAGTGTCAATGCACGACCAAAGTCACTGGACAGAACGGAGGATCCATGACGGTTGCCGACGTTGGCGAACGCGCGGCCTCTCCCAATCCTGGCTCCGCTTCTCATCACTCCACCGCTCCTTCCACCGGTCGGAAAGCCCGCGAAGCCGCACCCGTCGCCTCCTCCAATGGGCGCCGCTCTCTCGGCCTGCTCCTCGCTATAGCGGTTCTCGCACTGGTGGTCCTCGCAAGCATCGCGGTGGGTTCCAGGTACATTCCCCCGGCGGAGCTGATCGAGGCTTTGACCAACAACACCGGCAAGGGGAACGCCCACATCGTGTGGGACCTGCGCATTCCCCGCACCGCCGTCGGATTCTGCATTGGACTATCGCTCGGAGTGGCTGGCGCACTCATTCAGGCGCTGACACGCAACCCACTCGCAGATCCTGGCATCCTCGGCGTCAACGCGGGGGCATCGTTTTTCGTGGCTCTGGGCGTGGCCGCCTTCGGGGTTACTACAATCTCCGGCCAAGTGGCCTTCGCTTTCGTGGGTGCCCTGGTGGTGACCGTCACGGTGTACCTCATCGGCTCCGCGGGCACCGGCGCCACGGACCCGGTAAAACTCACGCTCTCGGGCGTGGCCCTCGGCGCCGTGCTGGGCGGGATCGTCACCGCCATGATCCTCATCGACCCCCGCGCCTTCAACAAGATGCGCAGCTGGAACGCGGGCTCCATCGCCGACCGCAGCTGGGACATCCTGCTCCCCGTCCTCCCCTTCCTCGCGCTCGGGCTTCTTCTCGCCATTCTCGCAAGCAGCTCACTCAACGTCATCGCCCTCGGCGACGACCTCGCCCGCTCCCTCGGCACCGACGTCATGCGTACGCGCATCATCGTCGTCGTCGCCGTGACGCTGCTGGCCGGCGGCGCCACCGCAATCGCGGGCCCAATCGGCTTCGTGGGATTGATGGTGCCGCACATCGCGCGCTGGATCGTGGGCCCCGACCAGCGCTGGATACTCGCCTACACGATGGTTCTCGCGCCGGGTCTCGTGCTCGCGTCGGACATCCTCGCCCGCGTGCTGCGCTGGCCGGGCGAGTTTCCCGTCGGCATCGTCACCGCCTTCATCGGTGCCCCGGTGCTAATTATCCTGGTCCGGCGGCAGAAAGCGAGTGGATTGTGAGCACCATGATCGACGACGACGCCCGCACCCCCGCCCGCAACAGTTCGGCTCGTACTGGCCGCGCACCCGTCCGCCAGGTCGACTTCGGCTACCAGACATTCACGCTGCGCCGCGGAGGCTTTGCGGGGCGCTGGCAGATGCGCTCACTCGTTGTATGCGCTGTCATCGTGGTGGCCACCATCATGGTGTCCATCCTGGCGCTGACACTCGGCGACTATCCCCTCACCCTCGCGCAGGTGTGGGCGGCACTCGTAGGTGACCCGGATGCGGGGTTCGCGCGCACCGTCGTCGTCGAATGGCGGCTCCCTCGCATCATCGCAGCGATCCTCTTCGGAGCGGCCCTCGGCACCGCGGGCGCGGCGTTCCAATCGCTTACCCGCAACCCTCTCGCCTCCCCCGACATCATCGGGTTCTCCACCGGCTCGTACACCGGCGCGCTCACCGTCATCATCCTGTTCGGTGGCGGCTATCTCCAGGTGGCCGGTGGCGCGCTCGTTGGCGGAATCCTCACCGCCGGGGCCGTGTACCTTCTTGCCTGGCAGCGCGGAGTGCAAGGTTTCCGGCTCATCATCGTCGGTATCGCGGTCTCGGCCATGCTCAGCTCGTTCAACACCTGGCTGATGCTCACCGCAAATCAAGAAGTCGCGCTCAGCGCCACCGTGTGGGGCGCCGGGTCGCTCAACGGCATCACCTGGGAGCAGGCGGTGGTGGGCGGAGTGCTCGTGGTCCTGCTGCTGGTTGCCGCGTCTGGGCTCTCGCCGTCGCTGCGGCAACTTGAACTTGGCGACGACGCCGCGAAAGCCACCGGTACTCGGACCGAGCCGGTACGGCTGATGGTCATGCTCATCGCGGTGGCCTTGACCGCCGTGGTGACCGCCGCCGCCGGGCCCATTGCCTTTGTGGCGCTGGCGGCGCCGCAGATTGCCCGCCGGCTTGCTCGGACCCCAGGCGTCACGCTTGCTCCCGCAGCCTGCATGGGGGCGCTCATACTGGTTGCGGCGGATATCGTCGCGCAGCATCTTCTACCCACCGTGCTGCCAGTGGGCGTGGTTACGGTGGTTGTGGGAGGCACCTACCTTGTGTGGCTCATCATCAGAGAAGTGAGGAATCGTGCCTGAGGTACAAAATGCCGTCAATCCGGCGGCGAATCTTGGAGGACAGCCCGTGGTTGCTGCCGGTGTAGCCAGTACGGGCAGTGCGGCTGGAGTAGCCGGTGCGGGCAGTGCGGCTGGTGTAGCCGGTGCGGCTGGGAATTCCGCGAGCGGCGTGAAAAATCGGCTGCGGGTAGAGGGCGCCACGATCGGATACGACAAGCGCACGATCTCAGAAGAACTCTCGGTGGAGATCCCAGACAAGTCCTTCACGGTGATCGTCGGCCCGAATGCCTGCGGCAAGTCCACCCTTCTTCGTGGACTCAGCCGCCTGCTTAAGCCTACAAAGGGGCAGGTGGTGCTCGACGGCGCCGACATCCACTCCTACAAAGCCAAGGACGTGGCCAAACGCATCGGGCTGCTTCCACAAAGCTCGATCGCGCCCGAAGGAATCCGGGTGGCGGATCTTGTTGCGCGCGGCCGCCACCCACACCAGAAGCTCTTCCAGCAATGGACTGAGGCTGACGAGAAGGCCGTTGTTGAGGCCATGGACGCCACGGGCGTCACTCCGCTCTCCGGGCGGCTCGTGGATGAGTTGTCCGGCGGTCAGCGTCAGCGCGTATGGATCTCCATGGCCCTTGCTCAGCAGACCGATATCCTCCTGCTCGACGAACCCACGACGTACCTGGATATCACCTACCAGATCGAACTCCTCGAGCTGTTCACGGACCTCAATCTCGCTGGACACACGCTCGTCGCGGTACTTCACGATCTCAACCATGCGGCTCGCTACGCCACGCACCTCATCGCCATGCGCGGCGGCAAGGTCATGGCGGAGGGAGCCCCCACCGACATCGTGACAGCCGACCTGGTGGAAGAAGTCTTCGGGCTGAAGTGCGTCGTCGTCCCCGATCCCATCGTCGGCACCCCGCAGGTGGTTCCGCTAGGACGGGATCGCGCACGGGTGTGAGGCGCGAGCGGTTCGCGCACGGGTGTGAGGCGCGAGCGGTTCGCGGCGCGGGCGTGGCCCTGCACTACTCGCCCCAGACAGGAGATCAGCGGCTCGTTAACGGGTTCGTCGCTCACCCTCCACCACCGACATCTGCCCTTAGCGTTGAATATCGCCCCTATAACGGCGATTTGGCGCACTAAGGGCAGATGTCGATGAACGGCACAATGCCCAGCAAGTACCTCAACTACTGCTTCTGACAATGCCACAAGAACCGTATGCTGGAAGCATGAGTACCGAAGCAGTGGTTCTTCCGAGCCAAGCTCTAGAGGCCCGACGTTCAGAAGTTCGCCACCTCATCGAAAGCAGCGGACTCCGTAACCCGCGCGTCTTTGGTTCTGTGGCCCGCGGAACGGACGCTCCCGGAAGTGACATCGATATACTCGTGGACGTTCCATTGGAGAGCGCATGGGCATTCGTCTCTCTACCACGCCAACTCAGCGAACTGCTCGGTGTTCACGTAGATCTCATATCCGAACGAGGATTGAAGGCCAAGCATTCACAGCTATTGGAAGAGGCAAGGCCACTATGACGAGGCCAGCAAAGCCCGAGTTCAGCCAACACTAACGATCCGCACGCTCAGCCTCAGCGACCTCTTCGACGACGGCACGCACCGCAGCTTCGTATTGGGCGCGGTCAAAGACGAAGGGCCCAAAGTCCGCGTAACTACTCTTGTAGCTCGGGTCCCGTGTGAAGTTGCTCCAGGTGACGTGGTCGTCGTCGACATCGATTTGTGCCCCGAAAGGGTCACATCCCACTTCGCCGCAACTGCAGCCAAGTAACCATGCCACGCCCGGACGGGGCCACTGATTCGGGGACTTCCCAAGATAATGAAGCGAAAGGTCACCGTAGTTGAAGTACTCGGGGATGAGACCACCATGATCAACTGCCGGGTTCCAGCCCTTGCGAGATTTGAACTCTGCCAGAAGATCGATGAGAGAACGCCCGTCAATGAACGGCACAACGCCCGGTGGCGACCCTGGAATCTGTCCAGTGAGCTCCAACAATTTCATCGTCAATACGGACGTCATGCGCCTATCATCATACAAGCCATTGACTTGGCAACGAGGTCACGAACCGGGCCAGACAGGTTCGGACGGTTTGTCGAGCCGCACCTCGAGTGTCAGCCTCAGTTACCAGGCTGAGAGCCGGGAGGATGTCGACGACGTCCTGTGCCTCGCCGTCGCCGCTGACGGCAGTATCCCCAGCACATCCCAAAGCCATGACTGGGGGTACAACGGATACTTCAAAGGCCCCGACGGACACTTCTGGGAGGTCGCATACTTCGAGAGCGAGGAGTAGTTCATTCCAGAGTGTCTTTCTATCGAGCAGACGCTGAGGTTGATCTTCCCATCTCATGGCAACATTCCGGACCAGCAAGGGATCAATCTGTGATTGCCCAGCTAGCCTGCCGTGGGCATGGCCCTGGCCCTGGCCGTGGCAGCGGCCTTTACGCTGTGCTGCCCCGACCAACCCTCGCTTCACTCATCAAAAAGAATGCAAAGCCGAGCAATACGATCCCACCACCGGCTCCAGCGACCGTCGGCGCGGGAGCCCAGCCAGCAAGACCCGCCCAGAGCGCTACCGCGGCCACAACGATGCAAGCAAGCGCGGTATGTCGGAGGATCGGGGCGTTGAACGGGCGAACAAACGGGAGAAAGTGAATGCCGACGACGAAGAGCACCCAAGTCGAGACGTATGCCGAGTTCCCCGTGCGCGGGAGCACAAACATACCCGCCAGTATAAGAACTACTTCGGCGACGACGGCAATCCAATAGACCTTTCTGGCCCCCGGATCCGTTGCGAGAGTCGGGCGCACAGGGATGCGCCGCACCAGGATAGTAGCGATAACCAACGCAATCCCGGAGGTGACCATCCCAGCCCGAAGCCACCACACGATCTGCGCGCCCTGATGTCCCCAGCCAAACCAGGCGAGGCTTGCAACTGACAACACAACGGCCATGCTGAGGTGATCCTTAGCTCTCACCGTAGCCAACGGTGCAGCTTTACTAGGTGTTCTGCGGTTCCGCTCTGCAGATGCGTTCTCTGTCATGATTGTCGCCTCCTCGATAGGGCTGATATTTTGACTGTAGTAGACTCTAACGAATATAGTCAATGAAGACTTTATATTTGAGGAGGTAGTCGTTGGCAGAGAAAAAGGACCGCCCAACACGGCGTAGCTACCATTCCGAGGCACGTTCACAGCAGGCGGCACGTACCCGTGAGGCCATCACGCAGGCTGCACGCAAACTCTTCGAGGAACGTGGTTTCACAGCGACGACGATCGCCGCTATCGCCACCGAAGCAGGCGTTTCTCAGCAGACGATCTACGCCTCATTCGGCAGCAAACCTGCGCTCGTGCGCGCAATTCTCCAGCAGATGGAGGAATCCGCCGACGCAACCACCTGGCGCGAACGCATCACCTCCGAGAACGATCCCGCGCAGATACTCACCGCTTTTGCACAGTGGACGCGTGCGTTCTTCGAGGCGAGCAGCCCGTCGTTTGAGATCGCTCAGCAGGCGGCACCGGAGCTCACAGAGCTTATGGCACAGGGAGATCAACACCGACGCCAAGCCCTCGAATCACTTGTAGCCCGGCTTGCCGCCACTGGCGCCCTTAGCATTAGCATTTCCGAGCGGGAAGCGGTGGACCGGGCCTGGCTACTCACCGGCATCCACCTCTACTTGGACGCCACCCTGACCTGCGGCTGGACACCCGACGCCTACGCCAGCTGGCTCGCGGAGTCACTAAAACAGCAGCTCCTTGGCTGAGAGAACAGCACGCTACCTTCTCGGGGATGGAGAGCACCTTCGGCACATGTTCCCCGACGACGACGGCGCGGCGCCCGCCTTCCTGGCCCCTCTTCGGGAAACCGAGAAACCACGGTTCCGGCGAGAAACCACGGTTGCGGCAACAGTCCACGGTTGCGGCAACAATCCACGGTTGCGGCAACAATCCACGGTTGCGGCAACAATCCACGGTTGCGGCAACAGTCCACGGTTGTGGCAACAATCCACGGTTGTGGCAACAATCCACGGATATGACATGGGCGTAAGTGTGGTTTATCGCGCGAACCGTAGATTCTCTTGTTCTCGCCCCACCACTCAGTGGAGCTAAGGGGACTCGCGTGTCCGCTTCGCGTGTCCGCTTCGCGTGTCCGCTTCGCGTGTCCGCTTCGCGTGTCCGCTTCGCGTCCACACCGCTCGCTCAGCCCTTCCGAGCTTCCCTCGCACTGGCCCAGATCGAAAGCCCCACCGGGGCTTTCTCCCGCTGGTCCAGCCCTCTCGGGGTTC
>RRZU012076280.1_pt1 | contig 18253 bp, 16 predicted proteins | sample 2165561 | NCBI WGS metagenome assembly RRZU01 (sample SAMN10456909, study PRJNA506462) | wastewater metagenome | isolation source: wastewater sludge | place: USA: Moscow, Idaho | reverse complement strand
GGGCCGTCGCCAGGGCGCCCGTCCTTCCCCCCGCTGCGGAGGCCAGGGCGAAAGCGGCGACGATGGGCTCGGCTGCGGGCAGCGCCGCCAGGGCCATCAGGGACGCGACCCGGACCTCCTCGTCGTCATCGCGGGTGGCCGCGACCAGCGCGTCCGTGCCCCGGGTGTCCTCCAGCAAGCCGAGCGTTTCGGCGGCATCCGCGCGGGTGGTCGCCTCCGAGGCCCCCAAAGCCACGAGGACCGGGCCGAAGGCGTCCGCGCCGAGGGCGCCCAGGGCCGTCACGGTCGTGCCGCGCTGGGACGCCGACCCACGACCCAGCGCCACCGCGAGCGCGGCGGCTGCCTCGGGGCCGCCGAGCTGACCCAGCGCTTGGGCGGCCTTCGCGGCCACCTCCGGGACCGGGTCGGCGAGCAGGCCGGTGAGCGCCCCGGCAGCGCGCGGGTCGCGGAGTTTGCCCAGCGCGTGAGCCATCTGCGTCCGGACGCCGGGGTCCGGGTCGGCCAGGTGCCCGATCAGCGCGTCGAAGGCCGTTCCGCCGCGCCGCACCAGCGCCCAGGTGGCGGCCTCCCGGACGCCGGGTTCCGGGTCGTCCCGCAGCAGCCCGATCAGGTCATCGGTGGTGATCGCGTCGGGGGACTCCAGCGCCGCCCGGAACCGCACTCCCCCGTCGGGGTGCCGGACGCGTTCGCTCAGCTCGATCGCGGTCAGCACGTCGTCCCAGTCGTCATGGGACGCGGCGAGCAGCCCGCGTAGACGTGCCAGCAGTGCCTGTTCGGCGCTGATCCGCTCCTCGACCGCGTCGATGTGCTCGCGCAGCGTCGTCTGCGGATCCAGCCCGTTCCGCAGCGCAGCCCCGATCTCGGTCAGGCCCAGGCCCAGCGACTTCAGGTGCTGGATGGCGAGCAGCCGACGCACATCCTCGAGGGTGTATTGCCGGTAGTCGCCGCCGCTGCGGCCGCTGGGAACCAGCAGCCCGAGCGCGTCGTAGTGCCGCAGCGTCCGCGTCGTGAGCCCCGTGCGACGGGCGACCTCGCCGATCTGCATCCACTCCATGCCAGGAGCCTAATCGGGGACCGTGACCGACGCCGGATGGGGCGTCCCACGGTGTTCGCCCGTGTCGCGGGAAGAATCCGCGTCAGTGCCGACGTTTAGGATGTGACCGAACCGATCGATCATGCACGCGCGCCCCTCCCGCGAGCGCGCGGCACCACACAAGGAGTGAGAACCATGGGCGCAGTCCCCGCCGTCACCGACGCCTCGTTCGACCAGGATGTCCTGAAGTCCTCCAAGCCCGTGCTGGTGGACTACTGGGCCGACTGGTGCACCCCCTGCAAGCAGATCGCGCCGATCATCGAGGAACTGGCCGCCGAGCACGGCGACAAGATCAGCTTCGTCAAGCTGGACACCAACGACAACACGGCCGTCCCGACGCAGTACGGGATCATGAGCATCCCGACGCTGCAGCTCTTCGTCGGCGGCGAGGTCGCCACGCAGATCGTCGGCGCCCGCTCCAAGGGCGCCATCCTCAAGGCGCTCAACGAGTACCTCTGAGCGACTGCCGCCTCATCACGCCGCGGGCGGGACCGTCCGGAAGGCGGGGGTGCTCCAGAACTCGCCGTTGACCCCACACGCCAGCACGTCGACGCCCCCCTGGGCGGCGGCGTGCTGCAGGGTCGTGACGCCCCCCGCGAGGATCGCCGTCGCCCACACGTCCGCGGTGACGATGTCGGGAGCGGAGACGCTGACCTGGCAGAACCGGTGGTCGGCGCCAGCGCGCCAGACGTGCTCGCCGCGCTCCGCGGTCCCCGATGTGGCCAGCGCCCGCGTGCCCTCGCCCAGGTCGAGGCCCGACAGCAACACCTGCCGGTCCCGGGGGTCGACGACGCCCGCATGCCATGGTCGTCCGTCGGGGGCATCCCCGCTCACCAGGATGTCGCCGCCCGCGTTCAGGCACCAGGCCTCGCACCCGGCATCCGTGAGGGCCTTCCCGGCCTCGTCGAGGGCCAGCGCCTTCACCAGGCCGGACAGGTCGATCGCCCCGTCGGGACGCCGCGGCCGAAACGCGTTGCCGGTCAGGAATCGCCACCGGGTCGCCTGGTCGTAGACGTCGTGGAACTCCGGCGAGGCGTCGCGCAGCGGCAGGTCGCGGCGGGCGACCCGGTCGCCCTCGCTGCCCAGCCGCCACAAGCTGAAGCGTGCGTCGTAGCGGTGGAACGCCCCCGCGACCTCCTGCTGCACGCCGACCGGGATGGCGTCGGGGGTGGTGAGACTCACGACGGTCCCCATCACGGGGAACACGAACCGGGCACTCATGCCGACGCCTCGTCGAGGGCCGACTGCAACGAGGTCAGGTACGCCTGCGAGGTGTAGGTGGCCCCCGAGACCGTGTCAACCCGCGCGCTGTCGGCGGCGAGGATCTCCTGCCGCAGGGTCGGGATCGCCGCCGCGTTGATCGAGCTGGATCGGCCGCCGCTCGACGCGCTCACCTGCTCCGACAGCGACGCGATCGCCCCGGAGCGGATCGTGACGGTCACGGTCACCTGCCCGTAGCGGTGGCTGACCGTGTCGCCGGTGTACGTGCCGTCGGTCAGGCTCGTGGCCGAACCCGACCCTGCGGCGGCCGTCGCGGACGGCGTCGCTGTGGCGCTCGCGCTCGGGACGCTGGTCGTCTGGGTGGACGTCGTGTCGTCGGTGGTCGTGACGTCCGCCGTACCGGTGACCGGCTGGTCGGTCGTCGGCGCCACCGGCAACGTGTAACCCTGAGCGGTGCCGTAGAGCCACCCCAGTCCCAGCACCCCGGTGGACGCGATCGCCGCCGCGACGGTGGCGCGTGTGCTCATGGGAGACTCCCTTCCTCAGTGGCACGGCAGGCGCCGCGCAGTACGTCGTGCCGGCCCGTCACCATGCGAACGCCTCCGCGTGGATCCGGGCGGGCGGCAAGCCCGCCACCAACGCCTCCCCGACGACCTGCTCGCGGACGGGACCCGGTCCGCAGACGTACAGGTCCGCGTCGGCCAGGTCGGGAGCGAGGTCGCGCAGGCTGGTGGCGCGGGCGCCCTCCGGCAGCCAGGACGCCGATCCGTCGGCGTGGCGGCGCCGCGGGCCGACCAGTTCGATCAGCCGGACGCCCCGCGTCGCCGCCAGGGTGTGCAGTTCGGCGCGGTGCGGGATCTCCTCGACGCTGCCCGCCCGCACGATCGCGGTCGCCGCGCCCGGACGCACCGGCAGATCTCCCATCAGCGACAGCACCGGGGCGATGCCGCTGCCCACTCCCACCAACACCACCCTGTCGGTGGTGCGCATGCGCTCGGTGAAGACCCCGTAGGGGCCGGCGAACAGCACCGGCGTCCCCGGACGCAGGCGCGTGGCGATGAGGTCCGTTCCGGCGCCGCTGCGGCGGATGGTGATCCGGACGCGCTGCCCATCAGGGGTCGCCGACACCGAGAACGGATGCCCGTGCCACCACAGCCCGGGGGCGAGGAAGCGCCAGGTGAAGAACTGGCCCGCCTCCAGGCCGATGCGATCGAGCCGGCGTCCGCTCATGTCGATGGCGACCGTGTCGCGGGCGACGGGGGTGACCGCGGTGACGACGAGCCGGTGTTCCAGCGTCGCGAAGAGCGGCAGGAACACGCGGTAGGTGAGGACGACGAACGCGGTCACCACCCAGACCGCCAGCCACCCTGCGGCGGCGAGCCCCGACGCGAACACCTCCCCCATCGTGAACTGGTGCGGGAGGCTCACGGCGACGGCGACGTAGGTGAGCAGGTGAATGCCGAACCACACCTCGTGCGGCAGGCGGGCGCGCGCCATCGCCACCGAACTGGCGGCCACCACGGCGAGGAGCAGGAGCCCCACCACGGCGAGGGCGGCGTCGTTCGTCGCCCACAGCTGCCCGAACTCCCCCCACCAGGTGAGGCCGTCGGCCAGCGCGTAGCCGGCCACCACGAACAGGCCGTGGAACACCAGCCCGAGAAAGGCCGGCTTGCCGAGGCTGGCGTGAATCCTGAGGGCCCGGTCGTGGCCCAGAACGCGTTCCACGGCCGGGACGCGGGCCGCCAGCCACAGCATCTCGACGACGATGGCGGTGGCGACCAGCCCGGAGAGGATCCCCGCGCCGGTCAGCAGCCCGGCCGGTGAGGAGGCGGCCTGGCTCAGGCCGCCGGTGGCAAGCCAGGCGACGACGGGCACCGCCGGCCACACCCAGGCGAGGACGGTCAGGACGCCGCGCGCCCGGGCCGGGCCCCTGCCCCGCGGCGCGAGCCGGCTCGGCTCACCGGCCGGGGGCCGGACCGGCGCGGGGTGATCCGCGCGGATGTCGGCGGGAGCGGTGGTCTGCGTCATGCAGCCAGGGTTGAGGCGGTTCCTGTGTGCACGCTGTGCGTCACCCAAGACGGCGCCCTGACCTGTCCTCGCGAGGTGCGACGATAGGGGCGTGTTCCCCGACATCTGGGGCGCGTTGATCGCGTCATTGCAGTTGGTGGGCGACGTCCTGCGTCAGGACGCCGACCTGCCCGGCCACCTCGGCAGCGTGGACCTGTTCTGGTCCTCGGTCGGGGTGGCCGCCTTGGCGTTGCTGTCGATCGGCGTCGGACAGAGCGGGGTGTTGTTCCTCAACCGGGTGCGCGGCGTCCGGGCGGTCGTCTCCGGCGGGCTGGCGCTGGCCCTGCTCATCGGGCTGCGGCTCATGGAGGCGCTGGTGACGTGGGGGGTCGCGCTGGCCGTGACGCGGCGTCCCCTCCCCCTGATGACGATCCTGACGGTGTTCCTGCTGTCCCTGGCCCCGCACGTGTTCAACGCACTCACGTTCCTGCCGTTCGTCGGCCTGGGGATCGCCCGGGTGCTCGAACTGTGGTCGTTTCTGGTCTTGTTCGTGCTGCTGGGCGCGGCCTACGCGTTGCCCGGCTGGCTGGCACTGCTGATCGCCTTGTCGGGCTGGCTACTGATGCAGTTGCTGGCCCGGCTGCTGGCCGCGCCACTGGGCTGGGTGTCGTCACGGCTGTGGACGCTGGCCACGGGCGAGCCGGTCATCGTGACGGGGGCGAACATCCTCACCGGCGGGCCCTTCGTGCCGGTCGCCGCCTCGGCACCCGGCCACGGCGATTCCGAGCCCGCCGCCGGGGGACGCGCATGATCTGGTGGTTGCTGGGTGCCCTGGTCGCCCTCCTGGTCGTGTTCGCGCTGCTCGCCCCGCTGGAGTCGCTGCGCTGGTGGTCCTCTCAGGGGGCCGTGCAGGCCCGTCGGACCCTGGCGCTGACATCCGCGGACGCGCCTGGCGATGCGGCGGCTTCACGTGAGCTGACGGTCGCCGGGGAGCAGCCGGACCGGTACGTGGTCTACCTGTCCGGGATCGGGGTCGTCGACGGCGAGGGCATCTCGATGCGGGAGCAGGCGGTGTGGCATCGGGTCGAGCACGACCTGCCGCGCGTCCGCGTCATCGCCGGTGTGTTCCCGTACGCCGCCAACGACCTCAGCCTGCTGCAGCGAGCCACCTCAGGCCTGTGGACGTGGCTCAACAAGCGCCGCCGCGTCCGTCGCGAAAGCCTGGCCCCGTACCTGATCAATCTGCGCAACGTGCTCCAGGTGCTGGTCTCGGCCGACCCCCGCTACGGTCCCACCTTCAACGCCGGGCTGGCGCTCGCGATCTGGGACGCGTTGCGGCAGCACGGTTACGTGCCGGGCAGTCGCGTCCCCGTGACGCTGGTCGGGTTCAGCGGGGGCGGCCAGATGGCGGTCGGGGCGGCGTCCATGCTGTCGCTGCTGGGCGTCCCGGTGAGCGCGGTCTCCATCGGGGGCGTGTTCAACGCCGACCCGGGCTTCGACCACCTGCAGCACTTCTGGGACATTCGCGGTGGTCGCGACCGGCTTCGCCTGCTCGGGCCGCTCGTCTTCCCCGGGCGCTGGCCCTTCACCCCGGGTTCGCCGTGGCATCGCGCCATGAAGGACGGCCGGGTCACGATCTACGACGGTGGTCCTGTCGTGCACGAGGGCCGCAACAGCTACTTCGAAGGTCGTCGGGTCGGCAGCGACGGGGTCATGCCTGCCGACCGGCTCGTCGGCATCCTCAACGCGATCCTCGGCACGCCCGTCCCGCAGGCGCCCTTACCGCCCCCCTGCGATCGCGTCCCGGCCCAGGCGACCACGCGTCCCTGACTCGCCGAGGACTGAGCTTCAACCCGCCGAGGACTGACCCTCCGCGCGCCGAGGACTGAGGCCCAGAGTGTCGAGGACTGAGGCGCGACCTGGCCGTCAGTGCTGCACGGGGTTCAAAGGCAGCACCGTGCGCGGCTTGGGGCTGGGGATCAGCGGCTCCCGCTTGGGAACGTGCGCGCAGAACGGCTCCTCCGCCAGATAGTCGCCCGTCATGGCGTAGGCGCGGGCCCGGGAACCACCGCAGGCGTCCCGGTAGCCGCACACCCCGCACTTGCCCTTGAGCTGAGTGCGGTCCCGCAGCGCCTGGAACACGGGCGAGTTGCGGTAGATCTCGATGATGTCATCGTCGCGGATGTTGCCCGCGGACACCGGCAGGAAGCCGGAGGGGTACACGTCGCCGACGTGAGAGATGAAGACGAAGCCGTCGCCATCGTTGACGTTGCGGGCCCGCCCGATGCCGTCGGACTGCGAGTAGTGCATGCCCCGGGTCATCACCTCGGTGACATCCTCGTCGGCGCCCTCGCGCACCTCCGCGCGCTTGCGCTGCATCACGACCCGCGAATACTGCGGGGCCGCGGTCGCCTTGATGTCGAAGGGAGCCGTCTTGGACAGATCGTAGAGCTGGTGGAACACGTCCTCGAACTCGTCGGCCGACGCCACGTCCTCGGCCTTGGCCCGACCCATCGGAACGAGGAAGAACACCTCCCAGAACACGACGCCGAGCGTCGTCATCAGCTCGGTCATGGCGTGCATGTCGTCGATGTTCGCCTTGCGGATCACCGTGTTGACCTGCGTCGACAGGCCCACCTCCTGGGCCTCCCGCAGGACTCGCAGCCCGTGGTCGAAGGACCCCTTGACCTGGCGGAACTCGTCGTGGATCGCGGCGTTGGAACCATCCAAGGAGATCGCCACCCGCGTCAGGCCGACGTCACGGAGCTGGATCAGCAACTCCTTGGTGGCCAGCGAGGTGGTGGCGGGCGTGATGCCCATCCGCATGCCCAGCTTGGCCCCGTACTCGACCAGTTCGACGATGTCGGGACGCTTGAAGCAGTCGCCCCCGGAGAACACGAACACGATGGGCCCGAACTCGCGCAGCCGCTTCATCATCGCCTTCGCCTCGGCGGTGGTGAGCTCGCGATCGTCGCGCAGCGGCTGGGCGCTGGCCCGGCAGTGCTTACAGGCCAGATCGCACGCCTGCGTCGTCTCCCAAATGGCGATGAAGGGCGCGGAGTTGAAGTCGAGGTGGCGCCGCGACGGCGCCGAATGCGGATGCCCACCCCCGGGATGCCCGCCAGGATGTCCGCCGCGGGCTCCCGGGTGGCCGCCGGGGTGGCCAGGTCGGGCGGCGTCCGCAGGGCGATCAACGAGGTCGGTCATGCCCTCGACATTACTACGACAATGAGTAGTAAACCCGGCGCCCGTACACTTGCCCCGGTGAAACGGCGAGCATTCCTGGCGGGCGGGGGTGCGCTGCTGCTCGCAGGCTGCACCAGCACCCCGACCCCCGCCACCACCCCCGACGCGTCCGCCACCGCCGCCACCGCGGAGCCGACCCCCAGCCCGACGCCCGAGGCGTCCACGAAGACCCCTGCCACTCCCCCACCAGACGAGCGGAGCGGCGAGGGACTGGCCGTCCCCTACGAGGTCGACGGGATCATCGTCGTCAGCCCCGCCCATCGCGTCTCCGCCGCCTACGTGCCCGCCTGGGCCGAGCGCCCCAACGGCCTGCACCCCGACGCCGCCGCGGGGTTCACCGCCCTCGTCGCCGCCGCCCAGGCCGACGGGCTCGCACTGAGCCTGCGCTCGGGCTACCGCAGCTATGCCACGCAGAAGGCCAGCTTCGAGCGCGCGCTGCGCACCTACCCCGAAGAGACCGCCCGCCGCTACTACGCCGAGCCGGGCGCGTCCGAGCATCAGACCGGCCTGGCGCTGGACGCCTGGGACGGCAGCAACCGGGGCTCCGCTTTCGCCCGGACGCCGCAGGCCGCATGGTTGGCCGCTCACGCGACGACGCACGGCTTCATCGTTCGCTACCCGCAGGACAAGACGACGATCACCGGCTACGCGTGGGAGTCGTGGCACCTGCGCTGGGTGGGCACCGAGGTGAGTGCCGCGTTCGCCCCCGACCCCTCGTTGACGCTGGAGGAGTTTCTCGGGCTAGCCTGAGGCATGGACGTCGACCGACTCATCAGCGACACCGGCCAGCGGCTGCGTGTGCGCGGCGAACGCATGACTCCCGTCCGGCGCGCCGTCCTGGTGTGCCTGGCTGAGCGCCCCGACGCGGTCCGCGGCACCGACATCGTCGCCGACGCCACCGCGTCCGACCCGGGGTTGACCGCCGAGGGAGTGGCGCACGCGCTGGCGACCTTCGAGTCGATGGGCGTCATCACCCGCCACGGCGAGGGGGACGCCGCCCGCTACCAGCTCCATCCCGCCGCCTGCGCCGGGGCTGGGGCTCCCGGGCCGATCCTCGACGTCCCCCTCGTGACGATCTACGAGGAGTACGGCGCGGGCGCCGAAGCCATCGGCAAGCGAGTGGCGCGGCTGCTCGGCGTCCCGTTCATCGGCCAGTCGGTCAGCTCGGAGACCTTCGAGGCGGCCGCGCAACGCGATGCGGTGGAGGCGAACTTCTTCGAACGCTTCCTGCGGTCGTTCACGCCCATGCCGACCGACACGGACCTGGTGTGGGATCTCGCCTCACGCACCGATCACGAGATCGTGTCGGAGAACACCGAATCTCTGCTGTGGCTCGCCGCCGAGGGGGCCGTGATCGTGGGCCGCAACGCGACGAAGATCCTGCACCGCGAACCCCAGGCGCTGCACGTGAAGCTCACCGGTCCGGTGGAGGCTCGGGTGGCATACGCGTCCGCCAAGTCCGGGATCCCGCTCGATCAGGCACGCCGGCGGCAGGAGCGCGAGGACCGCGTCCGGGCGGATCTGGCACGTCGGCTGTACCGCTGGGACCCGACCCAATCGGAGCTGTTCGACCTGACGATCAACACTGCGTCCTTCACCGACGCGCACGCCGCCGACCTGATCGTGTCGGCCTTCCGGTTCGCCGTCGCGGACTTTCCCCAGGCCCCTGGCATCGGGGACTGACCGACGCATCCGGCGCGGGGACACTGCGGGCAGCACCAGCCGTTCTGGTTCCAGGGACCCCGGAACCCGAACGGTCAGGTCAGTTCTGCAGGACGGCGGCGATGGACTCGCTGACGTAGGCGATGTTGTCGTCGTTCAGGGCCGCCACGCAGATCCGGCCGGTGTCGGTGCCGTAGACGGCGAACTCGGCACGCAGACGGTGCATCTGCTCCTTGGTGAGCCCCGAGAAGCTGAACATGCCGACCTGATCGGTGATGTACTCCCGGCCCTCGACGCCCGCGGCCACCAGCCCTGCGACCAGGGCGGTGCGCATCTGCTTGATCCGGTCCCGCATCTGCCCCAGCTCCGCGACCCACTGGGCGCGCAGCTCAGGATCGCCGAGCACCGTCTCCACGATGGCGGCACCATGGGTGGGCGGGTTGGAGTAGTTGGTGCGGATCACGATCTTGAGCTGCGAGAGGACGCGGGCAGCTTCTGCGGCGTCCGCGCACACCACCGACAGCGCCCCCACGCGCTCGCCGTACAGCGAGAAGCTCTTGCTGAACGAGGTGGACACCAGGAACGAATCGACCCGCTCGGCGAACGCTCGGACGACGGCACCATCTTCCTCGATGCCCTGGCTGAAACCCTGATAGGCCATGTCGAGGAATGCGGTCAGGCGGCCCTCGACGACGGCCTCGATCACGCGCTGCCAGTCGGCGGGCGCCAGATCGTAACCGGTCGGGTTGTGACAGCAGGCATGCAGCACGACGATGGTGCCGGGCGCCGCCGCCCGCAGGTCGGCGATCATGCCGTCCAGGTCGACGCCCTTGGCCTCGGCGTCGTAGTAGCGGTACTTCTCGACGGTGAACCCGGCGCGGGTGAACAGCGCCTGGTGGTTCTCCCAGCTCGGGTTGGAGATGAGGACCGTGGCGTCCGGGGACACCTGCCGCAGCAGGTCGGCGCCCAGCTTGAGCGCACCCGTGCCGCCAAGAGCCTGCGCCGTGATGACGCGGCCCTGCTCCAGCAGCGGGAAACCCGCCCCGAAGACCAGTTCCTTTACCTCGGTGTCGTAGGTGGGGAGTCCGTCGATGGCCAGGTAACCCTTCGCCTTCGGCGAGGCCGCCATGCGCTGCTCGGCGGTCTCGACGCACGCCAGGAGCGGAAGCTTGCCGGAGGCGTCCTGGTAGACGCCGACGCCCAAGTTCACCTTCTTCGGGTTGGTGTCGGCCTTGAACTGCTCGGTCAGCCCGAGGATGGCGTCCGGCGGGGCCTGCTCTACCCCAGAGAACAGCGACATGGGAAGTCCACCTTTCCGTTTCGCCCAGCCTATCGGCCGTCCATCCAGTGGGGCCGGCATTGACCACGCGCAGCGAGACGCCGGGCTAGGGTGGGCTGGGCCAACCCCGTTCACAGCAAGGACGCCATGGAACGCCCACCGACATCCAACGTTTCGGTCGACGCCCTGACGCTTCGATTCAACGCCGCGACCCGCACCGTCGAGTTCGCCGTCGCCCGGCGCGAGGTCGACCCCTACGCGGGACGCCTGGCGCTGCCCGGCGTGACCCTCTGGGAGGGGGAGCGTCTCGCCGATGCCGCGGTGCGCGCCGTCGCCCGCAAACTCGGGCTGTCGTTGCGGGATCAGGGTCAGCTCACCGTGTTCGACGAGCCCGCGCGTGACCCGCGCGGAGCGACCCTGTCGGTGGTGCTGTGGGCCGTCGCCGAGGACGGCGAGGCGGCCCCGGGGGTGGAGTGGCACACCTTCGACGACGTCCCGCCGCTGGCCTTCGACCACAATCAGATGATCGACTTCGGGCGTCCGCTGCTGGTGGATCGGCTATGGCGCAACGAGGCGTTCACGCGGGCCCTCACGGGTCCGGCGTTCCCGGTGTCGACCGCGGTGGCGATCACCCACTCCCTGACCGGGGCGGCGCCCGACCGCGGAAACCTGAACCGACGGTTGGCGGCGATCGCGGGGCTGCAGGTCAGCGACCGCAAGGTCGTCCTGGGTCGCGGACGTCCGGGATCACTGTGGCAGTGGCGCGACGAGGCCGACATCCCCACCTTTCCCCCGCCGGCACCCTTCGCCCCACCTCCCGCCGAGGACTGAGGCTAGGTCCGCCGAGGACTGAGGCTAGGTCCGCCGAGGACTGGGGTTTCTGTCGCCGAGGACTGAGGCTAAACGCGTCGAGGACTGGGGTTCTGTCGCCGAGGACTGAGGTTGAGCGCATCGAGGACTCAGGCTCGGGCCCTCCTCATGCTCACCCGCATCGCGGGACGCTCACGCGCTGACGAATCGGACCCAGTTGGGACCATGCCCCGTCGGGACGGTCTGCACGGTGCGCAGCGCCCCGTCCGGGCCGACGCTCACCAGCGCCACCCCGCCGGAGGCCTCCCCGGCGATCACCGCGAGATCACCCCGCGGCGACACGGCGAATCCACGGGGCTGCTGCGCGGTGGACGCGCGGGCCACCACCGCGCCCAGGATGCCACCTTCACCGACGGCGACACTCGCGACGGTGCTCGCGGTGCGTTCGGTCGCCAACAGGAGGTCCCCACCGCGAGCCAGGTGGACGTCGGCGCCCCAGATGAGCCGTTCGGCGGCCGGATCGGCACCGAGCCTGCTGCGTCCCAGGGCGGCAGCGGGGTCGGCGATCTCGACGGATTCGCGCGCGCTCAGCGCCCCGTCCACGCCACGTGCGTATCGAATCACCTCACCGGAGAACTCGGTGATGACGTAGGCCTGCGATCCATCCGCGGACAGAATCAGGTGGCGGGGGCCCGAGCCTTCGGGGGCGGCCACCGTGCCGGGGACCAACGCGCGGAGTTCACCGCGGGCGTCCAGCGCATACTGGGCGATCAGGTCGCCCCCGAGAGAGACGAAGTAGGCGTTCAGTCCTGCCGGATCCGCCACGACGCAGTGGACATGCGGGAACTCGACGCGTCCGCTCGCGATCCCGAGACTGCCGTCGCTGATCGGCCAGACGGCACCCCAGCCACCGTGGTAGGACGCCCCGAGCAGCAGCGTCCCCTGGCGGGCGAGGCTCAGGTAGGCGAGCTTGTCGGGGATGTCGGTGCGGGCGGTCTCGGTGAGTGCCCCGGAGGCGGGGTCGAGCGTGAGCGTGACCACGGCCGGTCGCGGTGCGGTCGTGGCCGCGTAGACGAGCCGGCGCTCATCGTCGACGGCGAACGTCCCGCAGCCCTCGCCCACGAAGGTGGTCAGGACGGGGGTGAGGTGGCCCTCTTCGAGTCGCAGCACGCTGATGGTGCCGCCTTGGGGGTTGCCGACCAGGACCAGGGACGCGTTCGTCATGCGCCCCATCGTAGGAGGGTGGTTGACCCGGTCGCCGGGCGCCCCTCCTGGACTTCCGGCGTCCTCGGCGGGCTGGGGCTCAGTCCTCGGCAGGCTGGGGCTCAGTCCTCGGCAGGCTGGGGCTCAGTCCTCGGCGGGCTGGGGCTCAGTCCTCGGCGGAGGGGCCGCAGGGGCCGCAGGAGTCGCGGGGATCACGGGGCGTTGAACAGTGCACTGACCGATTCGCCCGTGTGGATGTGGTGGATCGCCTTGGCGAACGCCGGGGCCACCGTCAGGACCGTCAGCTTCGGGTCGTGCTTCTCCTCGGCGATCGGGACCGTGTTCGTGCACACGATCTCGGTGACCGCCGGGACGGACGCGATCCGCTGGACCGCCCCATTCGACAAGATGCCGTGGGTACACGCCACCTTGACCGACTCGACACCCTCATCGGCCAGCAGGCGCAGCACCTCCAAGATGGTGGACCCGTTAGCGATCTCGTCGTCGAGGACGATGACGTCCTTGCCCGTGACGTCGCCGATCATGCTCGTGATCCGCACCTGGTCGTTCTCGAACCGCTGCTTGGCGCCCGCCGCGACCGGGGTGCCCAGCATCCGCGAGAACGTCGTGGCCGTCTTGGCGTTGCCCAGGTCGGGCGACACCACGATGGTGTTCGAGAGATCGTCGCGGCGGAAGTGCTCGGCCAGCTCGTTGAGCGCGTGAAGCTGATCCACCGGGACGCGGAAGAACGCCTGCACCTGCGGGGAGTGCAGCGTCATCGTCAGGACGCGGTCGGCGCCGGAGGACTTCAGCAGGTCGGCGACGAGCCGTCCGCCGATCGAGATGCGGGGGGCGTCCTTCTTGTCGGAACGCGCGTACGAGTAGTGCGGGATCACCGCCGTGATGCGCCCGGCCGACGCGCCGCGCGCGGCGTCGATCATCAGCAGCAGCTCCATCAGGTTCTCCTGGACCGGAGCGACCAGCGGCTGCACGATGAACACATCGCGCTGACGGCAGTTCGTCAGCAGTTGCGCCTCGAGGCAGTCGTTGGCGAAGCGTTGGATGCGGGACGGTTTGAGTTCGACGCCGAGTTCGGCGCACATCTCGGTGGCGAACTCCACCCCGGCGCTACCGGCGAAAACCGCAATCTCGTTCATGTGTGCGCAAAGCTTCCCTGGTCGAAGACGATGACCCGCTGAACTATATCCGCGACGACTCAGTAGCGCTTGTCGCGACGCTCCCGGCCACCGTGCTCACGGTCTCCACGACCGCCGCGCTCCGACCAGTCACCCCGGCCTTTACCCTTGCCGCCCTTGTCGTGGCGGGGACCACCCTGGTCGGGACGCAGCTCGATGAGCTGGCCGGAGATCCGCGTCCGGGCCAGCTTGCGCTGCACCTCGTCGGACAGGTGCGTGGGCAGGTCGACGAGCGAATGATCGGCGCGAATGTCGATCCGGCCGAAATCCTCACGCCCCAGCCCGCCCTCATTGGCCAGCGCGCCGACGATCTGGCGCGGGGTCACATGCTGACGGCGCCCCACCGAGATCCGGTAGGTCGACAAGTTGCCGTCGCCGCCGGCGCGGCGCGGCCGATCCCCGCGACCGGAACGGTCGTCACGCCCGGAGGAGCGGTCATCGCGATCCTCCCGGTCCTTGCGGCCGCCCCGGAACTGCTCGGGTGCGAAGTCGGCCTTGGCGTCCAGCAGCAGCGGTTCTTCGCCCTGCATGACGGCGGCGAGAGCAGCCGCCACGTCCACCTCGGGAACATCGAACTCGTTCACGTAGTGGTTGACGACGTCGCGGAAGAAGTCGATCCGCTCATCGTTGCCGAGGGCTGCGGTGATGGCCTCATCGAAGCGAGACAGCCGCGTCGCGTTGATGTCGTCGACACTGGGGAGCTGCATGGCGGTGAGGGTCTGCCCCGTCACCCGTTCGATGTTGCGCAGCTGGTGGCGTTCGCGGGGGGTAATGAACGAGATGGCGTCGCCGCTGCGTCCGGCGCGCCCGGTGCGGCCGACACGGTGCACGTAGCTTTCGGTGTCGATCGGGATGTCGTAGTTGACGACGTGGCTGATCCGGTCGACGTCCAGGCCGCGGGCCGCGACATCGGTGGCGACGAGGATGTCGAGCTTGCCGGTCTTGAGCTGGCCGATGGTGCGCTCACGGGCCGCCTGCGCGAGGTCCCCGTTGATGGCGGCCGCCGACCAGCCGCGGGCCCGCAGCTTCTCGGCGAGCAACTCGGTCTCGTTCTTGGTGCGGACGAACACGATCATGCCGTCGAAGTCCTCGACCTCGAGGATGCGCGTGAGGGCGTCGAGCTTGCGCGGGTAGGAGACGACCGCGTAGCGGTGCGACACGTTGGTGGCGGTGGCCGTCTTGCCCTTGACGACGATCTCCAGCGGGTCGACCAGGTAGGTGCTGGCCAGCGAGCGGATCTGCCGGGGCATCGTCGCCGAGAAGAGCGCAACCTGCTTGTCCGAGGGGGTATCGGCGAGGATCTTCTCGACGTCCTCGGCGAAGCCCATGTTGAGCATTTCGTCGGCCTCGTCCAGGACGAGGAATCGGAGCTCGGACAGGTCGAGCGTGCCGCGCTCCAGGTGGTCGATGACGCGGCCGGGCGTGCCCACGACGACGTCGACGCCGCGCGCGAGGGCCGCCAACTGGACGCCGTAGCCCTGCCCGCCGTACACGGGCAGCAGCCGCACCTTCAGGTGGGCGGCGTAGGTTTCGAAGGCCTCGCTGACCTGGAGCGCGAGCTCACGGGTCGGGGCGAGCACGAGGGCCTGAGGATGCTTGTGCTTGCGTTCGAGCCGCTGCAGGATCGGCAGCGCGAACGCGGCCGTCTTGCCGGTGCCGGTCTGGGCGAGTCCGACGACGTCACGGCCCGCCAGCAGCGCCGGGATGGTCTCGGCCTGAATCGGGGAGGGCTTCTCGTAGCCCAGATCCTTCAGCGCCTTGAGGATCTTCGGCTCCAGGCCGAGCGCCGCGAACTCGTCGACGGGCCCGACGGTGGCAACGTCTTCGGGCTCCGGCACCGCGGGCTCCGCCGCGGACGGCTCCTCGGGCTGAGGTGCGTCGGCGGAACCTTCCTCGAGGGGGGCTTCCTCGACAGGCACCTCATCGAGGGGCGCTTCCTCGACGGGCACCTCCGCAGCCGCAGCGTCGGCGAAGGCCTCCGCGGGCACCTCCTCGGTGGCGGCCTCGTCGGACTCGACGAGCGGCGCGTCCGTGGGCTCGACGGCGACGCCTTCCTCGCCCGCGGCGCCGGAAAGGTCGGCCTCAGGGAGGTCGGCGGAGGGCTCGTTCGGCAGGACGGCGTCGGGCGCAGGCTGGTCAGTCACGTGAGAACGGTAGTCGCTGAGGGGTGCTCAGCACGACCCAGCCCGCCGGGAGGCGTCAGGTTCGGCTTCCCGACGCCCCGTGCCGAGGGACAACGGGACGCCACGAACCCGGATCCGAGGCGGCGGTCACGGCCCGATCGACCGGCTCCGGAGCACGGGATGCGCGGTCAGACCCGCCCCCCGAGGGCGCGCATCACCTCGATGAGTTCGGCGGTCGCCCGCAGCTCCCTGAGCCCCGTCGGGCCCCGGCTGCCCAGGCGATCCAGGTAGTCGCGGCTGACGACGCCGTGCAGATCCCCCGTCTCGGGCGTCCACAACCACAAGGAGCCGTCCACGCCACCCTCCAGCGCTCGGGCATGCACCGCCCGGACGCTGACCACGAACGGGGCACCGCCCGCGTCCTGGGGCTGGAACGCGAGCGTGTCGCCCGACACGGTGAGGCGTCCGAACCCGGACAGGACGGCGCGACCGCCGGGACGCCAGAACTGGGCATCGAACACCTGAGGGCCCGCCGCCGCGATCTGCTGTGGGGTGACACGCGGTGCGCGGGGCAGGCCGCGACGCGCGAGGATGGCGCCGACTGCGACGAGCACGGCGACGCCGAGCAGAATCATCATCACCAGGGCGATCAGGGTCATCGCTGTTGTCCTCAGGTGGTGTTGCGGTCGTCGCCGCGGCGAGCGCCCGCCCGGCCGACGGCCCAGGCGTGAGCGACCCTAGCCGGTCAGGCCGACGCCCGAGCCTCCTCGGCAGCCCGCCGCTTCATCTCCTCGATGTCGGCCATCTTGCGTTGGGTCCACGGCACCAGCGCGAACAACGCGACCGCGCACACCAGCGTCACTCCGCCCAGCACGTAGTAATAGGTGGCATCGCTCAGTCCCGCCATCGCCTTGATGGACAGGGCTGCGACGCCCTGCCCGGCCGAGGTGGCGAGGAACCACAGCGCCATCGCCTGGCTCGCGAAGGCCTTCGGCGCCAGGAGGGTCGTCGCCGACAACCCCACCGGGGAGAGGAACAATTCGGCCACGGTCTGCAGCAGGAAGACGAGCGCGAGGATGTAGAACGGCGCCAGGGACGTGCCCCCGGGCCACGCGGCGAACGCCCCGCCCATGGCGATGGCCGACAGACCGATCAGCGCGACGGCGAAGGCGAACTTGGCCGCGGTGTTCGGGAAGCGTCCGGCGCGGGCGGTGAAGAAGGCGCCGATGATCGGCGCGAGGATCACGATGCCGAGCGGGTTGATCGACTGGTACAGCGCCGGATCGAGGGTGAGGGACCCCACGGTGAGCTGGGTGTTGTTGGCGGCGAACGTCGCCATCTTCCCGGCTGCCTGCTCGAAGATCATGAAGAACAACATGGCCCCGAACCACAAGGGGATGTAGGCCTTGACGTGGCTGCGTTCCGCCGCCGTGACGCGCGGGCTGCGCAGCATGACGGCGAAGTAGCCGACGGATGCGCCGATCGAGATCGTGGCCACGGTGTCGACGATCGCCGACGGCGCGTCCCCCTCCAGCGCGTTGTAGAGCAGGAACAGCAGACCCGCGCCGACCACGATGCCGATGCTGACCAGGCCGAGGCGCCGGCGTCCCTGCGCGGTCAGCGGATCGGGCACCTGGGCGCCGATGCCGTGCAGCGCCTTGCGTCCGACGAGGAACGCCGCCAGCGCCGCGGCCATGCCGACGGCCGCGGCCGCGAAGCCCGCGTGGTAGCCCCACTGCGAGCGCAGGAACGCGACCACGAGCGGGGAGAAGAAGCTGCCGATGTTGATCGACATGTAGAAGATCTGGAACCCGGCGTCGCGTCGCGGATCCTCCTCGTCGTACAGCTCCCCCACCATGGTGGACAGGTTCGGCTTGATGAAGCCGGTGCCGAGGGCGACCCGGCAGATCCCGAGCCAGGCCGTCGGGACGGTGGGCAGCGACAGGCAGATGTGGCCGCCCATGATGATGACGCCGCCCCACAGCGTCGCCCGCCAGGGCCCGATCAGCCGATCGGCGATGAACCCGCCGGGGATGGCCAGCAGGTAGACGGCGGCACCGTAGGTGGCGACGACCGCCTGCCCCGTCGACTCCGGTAGCCCGAGCCCGCCGTTGGCGAACGTGTCGACGAGGAAATACAGCAGGATGGCACGCATCCCGTAGTAGGAGAATCGGTGTGAGTCCCGTGGAGTGGTGGGTTGTGGAGGGGGGGATGTCCTGAGCGGATGGGAGGGCCATCGGCGAGATCTTCGGTGTGTACGGACAAGCACGCGTCGAAGGAGTTATCACCGATGGCCCACATCCAGTCTGCCGTGTCCGACCTGTTTGAGGCGTTTCGTTCCGGGGAGGGAGTCGATCTGGTCCGCGAGTCCGTGCGGATCGTGTTGCAGGAGTTGATCGAATCTGAAGCCAGC
>RRZU011907999.1_pt1 | contig 18256 bp, 16 predicted proteins | sample 2165561 | NCBI WGS metagenome assembly RRZU01 (sample SAMN10456909, study PRJNA506462) | wastewater metagenome | isolation source: wastewater sludge | place: USA: Moscow, Idaho | reverse complement strand
TATGTGTGGACTAAGGCAGAATTACAAACTGACGCCTTAAATCCTGATGATACAGACGGCGATGGAATTCCTAATTTTTTAGATGTTGATGATGATGGAGACGGGATTACTACCAAAAAAGAAATTACTGACGCTAATGGTGTCGTTTATCCTTTTGCAGCTATACCGAGTTGTGATGGAAACACAACTAATCCTGCTCGAATAAAAAAGCATTTAGATAAAAATTGTCATTAAAAAAAAACATTTCATAAAAAAAAACCAGTTCAATTGAACTGGTTTTTTTTTATGAAATGTTTTTATGCAAACCTCTTGTTTTAACTTACTATTTTTATATTGATAGTTCAAGGGAAATGGTATGCCACTTTATCTTTGTAAATAGTGGATTGTTTTTGTGTCCAATCTAATCCTCGAACTTCGCTCAGGACAAAGTTACCGCCAATTAATTTGAGCGCATGACTGTGTAAAAAAGAGGTTTCGACTGCGCTCAACTTAAAAAAATCAACTTAAATCTATTCCAGTAAATTTTATAATTAAATGGTAGCGTTTCTGTAGCTTCTCTAGAAATGCTTTCCTATTTCTGATTCCAAATCTTACTGTTGTATTTGGAAAAGTTACAAAACAAGATGCCTTTATAAAGGTAGCTGTCCTTAAGAAGAGTGTGTTATCATTATTTTATAAAACTGCTAATTCTACCTATTTTAGTTTAGGCGTTTCTAAAAAGGAACGTCACTGTCATCATCTGGGTCATTAAAATTACTTCCAAAAGCGTCATTGGCTGATGGTAGATTTTTAGTAATAAAAGGATTGTCATCCTGATTCATACTAGATGGTAAATCATCATATCCGCCGCTGTAATCTTCTAAATTATCAAATTTCCCTAGATGTCCAATAAATTTCAATCGAACGTTTTCAATACTACCATTACGGTGTTTGGCAATCATTATTTCTGCCTGACCCGCAGTAGGCGAGGCCTCATCATCATCCCATTCGTCAATTTTATAATATTCAGGACGATATAAAAAAGATACAATATCCGCATCTTGCTCAATCGCTCCCGATTCACGTAAATCAGATAATAATGGTCTTTTGCTGGATCCACGGGTTTCTACTGCACGCGATAATTGCGAAAGTGCAATTACAGGAACGTTCAATTCTTTGGCTAATGCCTTTAAGTTTCGAGAAATGGTTGAAATTTCCTGCTCTCTATTTCCTCCGCCTTTTCCGTTCCCACCAGCGGTCATCAATTGCAAGTAATCAACAATGATAATTCGGATGCCATGTTGCGAAACCAACCGTCTGGCTTTTGCTCTTAAATCAAAAATCGATAAGGAAGGCGTGTCATCAATATATAATGGCGCTTTTTCTAAATTTTTAACTTTGGTACTCAATTGTTCCCATTCGTGTTTTTCCAGTTTTCCAGTACGCAATTTCTCCGATGATAAACCTGTTTCCGATGAAATCAAACGGGTGATTAATTGTACTGATGCCATCTCCAGAGAAAATAAGGCTACGGGCATTCCAAAATCAATTGCCATATTTCTGGCCATAGACAATACAAATGCAGTTTTACCCATTGCAGGTCTTGCCGCTATAATAATTAAATCACTTGGCTGCCAACCGGAAGTAATCTTGTCTAATTTATCAAAACCAGTGGCAACACCACTCAATCCTTCTTGACCAGCAATTTCCTCGATTCTCTTTTTTGCTTGTAAGACTAAACTCTGCGCCGTTTCTGAACTTCGTTTAATGTTTCCTTGGGTAACTTCATATAATTTAGATTCGGCTCTGTCTAGTAAATCAAAAACATCGGTGGTTTCATCATAAGAATCTTCAATTATTTCCGTCGAAATCCGAATCAAACTGCGTTGAATAAATTTTTGAAGAATAATTCTAGAGTGAAATTCAATGTGTGCCGACGACGATATCTTTTGCGTAAGCTGAATTAAGTATAAATCACCGCCTGCTAAATCTAATTTTGCATTTTTCTTCAGTTGGGCCGAAACGGTTAATAAGTCAATAGGCTGCGTTTCGGTAAAAAGCTGAACGATAGCCTCAAAAATATGTTTGTGTGCTTCTTTATAAAAAGCATCGGGTTGTAAAATGTCAATTACATCATCAACTCCTTTTTTATCAATCATCATAGCACCCAACACAGCCTCTTCTAAATCGAGAACCTGCGGTTGCAATTTTCCTTTTTCAAGGCTTATTATAGTAGTTTTATCAGCCTTTGCAGGATTAATATTTCTAAAGTTTTCCATAGAGCGAAAGTAACTAAAATTAAAAAGAGATCGTCTTTGAGTTGTCACTAATAATTGTTCGTAACTAACTATTTTTTGTTTATAACCCAAAAAAAATCCGAAACGGTAAGGCTTCGGATTAAATATTAAATTTATAAGATTTTACTCCTTATATTCGCCCATCTTACTGTATTTGTCCATTCTTTGGGCAATTAATTCATCTGTTGATAAGTCTTTCAATTCATTAAATCCCTTCATGATATATTGCTCTACAGTTTTAAAAGCAGTTTCTCTATCGTAGTGCGCTCCTCCTAGAGGTTCTGGAATAATGTCATCTACTAATTTTTGTTTTTTCATGTCAGTCGAAGTCAATTTTAAGGCTTCAGCAGCTTGTTCTTTGTACTCCCAACTTTTCCATAAAATAGAAGAGCATGATTCTGGAGAAATAACAGAATACCAAGTGTTTTCCATCATATACACTCTGTCTCCAACACCTATTCCTAATGCGCCACCCGAAGCTCCTTCGCCAACAATTACGGTGATAATAGGCACTTTTAGACGAATCATTTCAAAGATGTTTCTGGCAATAGCTTCCCCTTGTCCGCGTTCTTCGGCTTCTAATCCTGGATAAGCTCCCGGAGTATCAACTAAAGTCAAAACTGGAATGCCAAATTTCTCAGCCATTTTCATCAGTCGCAACGCTTTTCTGTATCCTTCAGGATTTGCCATTCCAAAATTACGGAACTGACGTGTCTTAGTGTTAAACCCTTTTTGTTGACCCACAATCATAAATGATTGTCCGTCAATTTTTCCTAAACCACCAATCATGGCTTTGTCATCTTTAAAACCTCGGTCCCCAAAAAGTTCCAAGAAAGTATCGCCACACAAAGCGCGAACGTGATCCATTGTATACGGACGATTAGGATGCCTTGAAAGCTGAACACGTTGCCAAGCCGTCAAGTTTTTATATATACTTCTTTTGGTCTCTTCTAGTTTTTTGTTGATTTGCTTGCAAGTATTGGTTACATCAACATCTGATTCCTGTCCGATAACTACACACTTGTCTAGCTGTTCTACAAGTTCTTTTATTGGAAGCTCAAAATCTAAATATTCCATAGGATTTTTGCGTTTTTGTTTTTATTTCGAACTGCAAATATAAAATTTTAATCGTTCGAAAAGGTAAATATTGTATTTTGTATAAAATTTTACTTCATTAAAGCAGAAGATTCTTATTCTGTTTTGTCTTTTGATAGTGTTTAATTACACCATTTAGAATTACTGTGATTACTATTATAAGCGCACCAATGTAAAATTCAAAACTCATTTTCTCTTTTCCGCCAAGGATGAAATAAGCCAATACAATTCCATAAACGGGTTCCAGATTAGTAGTCAACATTACGGTATATGGTGTTAGTTTTTGCATTATTTTTACCGAGGCCGTAAAGGCGTAAGCGGTACAGATCGAGGCTAGAATCAGAATTAATATCCAATTGTTTGTCGTTAATATAAAGAAGTCGGTTGTGAATTTCCCTTTAAATAAAAAATAAATAGAGATAAAGACAACACCTGCTAAAAATTCATAAAACGAGATTACCGAAGGATCGTGATTCGCTATCAGTTTTCCGTTCATTAAGGTAAACAATACACCAAGGATAATCGATGCCAAGGCGTATAACATTCCTTCGAGATAATTTATTTCAACCTTCATAATTAGTGCCAGACCAGCGATGATAATCAGTCCAAGGAAGACTTCGTACCACAATACTTTTCGACCAAAAAAAAGCGGCTCTAACAGTGCTGCAAAAAAAGCACCTAACGAGAAAATAGACAGTGTAATAGATACATTAGAGACATGAATTGCTTTGAAAAAAAAGATCCAATGCAAGGCAATCAATAATCCGACAAAAATCAATTTGAGGAAGGATTTCAAAGGAATTCGAAACGATTTTTTTTTGAATACTAGAAAAATAGCTAGAAATATTCCAGCAAAAAACATGCGATACCAAACCAAAGCATCGGCTTTTATGGTAATCAATGCGCCTAAAATGGCGGTAAAACCCCAAATAAAAACAATCAAATGGAGGTTTAAATAACTTTTTAAATTATCGTTTTGCATTTCGTAGTAAATAAACAGCTAAAAAGCCAAAAGCAATATTAGGCAACCAAACGGCTAATAGGGGTGGAATACTAGATTTTTCGGCAAGAACACCAAAAATTTTATCAAAGAATACAAAGGCAAATGCCAGTGCAATTCCTATGGCTAAATTGGTCCCCATACCGCCTCGTCGCTTCATGGACGAAACTGAAACCGCAATAATAGTCAGAATAAATGCGGACACTGGAACGCTGTATTTTTTATACAAAACCACTAAATAGATATTGATATTGGAGGAGCCTCGTTCTTTTTCTTTAGCAATGAAGGCATTCAATTTTCCTAAACTTAAGGTTTCTGCGATGTAAATTACAGGTGTTAAATCCTCCAAATCAAAAGTAAAAACAACATCTTTCTGAGGTAGTTTTTCAATTTTATCGTCTAGTTCACCTACTGTTCTTTTCGTATAATCATACAACGTATAATTCTTTTGCTTAGGATTCCATTTTATTCTGCTAGCCGTGATTTTATGGACAAGTTTCTCGTCTTTAAATTTCTCTAATGAAAAATTGAAAGCCGTTTTAGACTCAGTATTAAAACTGTTTACATAAATGAATTCATCATCACTAATTTGGCGGTACACATCCGTAGTGTTCCCTCGCATGACTTCTTTTCCATCACCCTTTAAATAGGTATATCTAAAATTGTTGAATCCTTCACTGGCTGCAGGAACCACAAAAAATCCCATCAACAATACAAAAACCGAGACTATTGAAGCACCAATAATATAAGGTCTCAAGAAACGAGTAAACGAAATTCCCGAACTCAAAATAGCGATTATTTCAGTGTCATTCGCCAGTTTTGAAGTAAACCAAATCACTGACAAAAATAAAAATATCGGAAAAAGAGAATTTGCAAAATAAACGGTAAAGTTGTAGTAATAGAGCGCGATTTCGGCAAATGGAACTTTATTTTCCAGCATTTTATTAATCTTCTCTGATACGTCAACAACAATTCCTATGGGAATAAACAACAATAGCATCACCGTAAATGTGGCTAAATATCTTTTTAGGATGTATTTGTCTATTATGGTAAGCATTTAAAAAAGTTTAAGGTTTAAAGTTTAAATGTGTAAGGTTCAAAAAAGTTTTTAATTCACAAGGAGTTTTAAACCTTAAACTAAAAAACTTTAAACATTTTTTTATAATCTTTGGTTCATATTCTTCACCATCATTTCTTTCCAAGGTTTGAAATCACCTGCTAAGATATGTTTTCTGGCTTCACGAACCAACCACATATAAAAACCTAGATTGTGTATCGTAGCAATTTGTTTCCCTAAATATTCATTGGCAGCAAAAAGGTGACGCAAATACGCTTTAGTATATTCAGTATCAACAAAGGTGATTCCCATTTCGTCAATAGGCGAAAAGTCAGCTTCCCATTTTTTGTTCTTGATGTTGATGGTGCCATTAGCCGTAAACAACATTCCGTTTCTGGCGTTACGTGTAGGCATCACACAGTCAAACATATCGATTCCAAGGGCGATGTTTTCTAGAATATTAATCGGAGTTCCCACACCCATTAGGTAACGCGGTTTGTCTTCGGGTAAAATTTCACAAACTATTTCCGTCATGGCATACATTTCCTCCGCAGGTTCGCCTACAGAAAGTCCACCAATGGCGTTTCCTACTTGGTTTGAATTGGCAATATATTCCGCTGATTGCTGACGCAAATCTTTATAACAACTTCCTTGTACAATAGGGAAAAAAGCTTGATCGTACCCGTATTTCACAGGCACTTTATCTAAGTGATTCACGCAACGGTCTAACCAGCGGTGCGTCATTTTCATCGAACGTTTTGCGTAGTTATAATCACAAGGATACGGCGTACATTCATCAAAAGCCATGATTATATCAGCACCAATGGTACGTTGAATTTCCATTACATTCTCTGGCGTAAAAATGTGGTACGAACCGTCAATATGCGATTTGAATTTCACCCCTTCTTCCTTAATTTTTCGATTGGCCGAAAGGGAATACACTTGGTAACCACCAGAATCCGTCAAAATATTGCGGTCCCAGTTCATGAATTTATGCAAACCACCCGCTTTTTCGAGAATTTCAGTTTGTGGTCGCAAGTATAAATGGTAGGTATTTCCCAAAATAATATCTGGGTTTATATCATCTTTCAATTCTCGTTGATGCACTCCTTTGACTGAGGCTACGGTGCCTACGGGCATAAAAATGGGTGTTTCAATCACACCGTGATCAGTAGTAATGGTTCCCGCTCTGGCTTTGGACTGCGGGTCTTTTTTTAATAAATCAAACTTCATTTGGTATTTTTATTATTTTTTCGGTCAAATGCAATGTGCCAATAGAATCTGTTTTACCAGAAAAAGGTATCATGGCGCATTTCATAGTAACACATTGCTCCCGATTGTTCGGCTGGCAAAGATAGGTTAATTTGAAACCCACATCAAAAAAATATTTGCTGCCTATGAAATGAAAAAGCAGTATCCTGACAACCAAAATGTAATGGGTATTTGACAAATCATTTGGGCGTGCCCTAAAAAGGTCGGGCTATACGTTACAATCTTTTATTCCGCTGTGCTTCATAAAAGGATTTTCACTACTATCCCTCACGCAAACAAGTGCTACTCACCACTAAAATAATCTTTATGAAAATTCAAAAAAACTCCGGCAAATAAAAACCTTTTTTGAAATTTGTAAGAAAATTTTAATATATTTGAAAACTGATAAAGCGAAACAAACCTTCGCCAATCTAACCAAATTGAGGTGTAATACGAAGGTTTGTTTTCGCCTAGATATAAGTTATAGCCAATGGTAGGGCGACCGAACCGTAACAGAAAAACAAACAGACAATGACATTAAAAGAAGCCGTTTTAAAAAGTTTAGAAGACATTAATGACATTACCAATTATTTGGCGGTGCTTAATCACATAAACGAAAAAAACTATTATGACTTTGGCAGTGGAAAAACTCCTGGCTCGACAATTTCAGCAGTTTTAGGCGACTTTATTCGTAATGGCGACACTAGAGTTAAACGTATAAAACAAGATGGTGGAACTTATTCTTACTACTTGACAAAAAACGAGCAAAATATTGGAATTGAAATTTTGAGTGGCGACACGGAAACTCAAATCGTAAAACCAATTAAAATAAATAAATCAAAGACTTACGAAGAACGAGATTTACACAAACTTTTGAGCAGTTATCTAAAAAACACTGACACGTATTCAAAGACAATTTTTCACGAACAATCAAACGGCAAAGACAACAACCAAATTTGGACGCATCCAGATATGGTCGGAATTAAGTTCTTGAACTTGCAGACAAAAGCAAGTCAGAATTTTTTAAAGTCTATAAATCGTGTTGACACTTTCAAAATAAGTTCATACGAACTGAAAAGAGAGATTAACAGCGACAGCGAACTGAAAAAAGCATTTTTTCAAGCCGTTTCAAATTCAAGTTGGGCGAATTATGGTTATTTAGTTGCGTTTGAATTTAGTGACAGTTTGAACGAAGAAATGGCAAGACTTAATCAATCTTTTGGAATTGGAATTATCGAACTAAATGCAAATCCATACCAAAGTAAAGTGCTTTATCCTTCTATATTTCGGGACTTGGACTTTAAGACAATTGACAAACTTTGTAAGTTGAATAAAGAGTTTGAAAAATTTATCGAACAGACAGAAAAACTTATGACAGCAAGTGAAAAATATGTCTCAGGAGCGGAAAAAGAATTAGACGAATTTTGCGACGACTACTTTGCAAACGACACAGAAGTTGAAAATTATTGCAAAGAAAAACATATACCGACAAACGAAGAATGACAAGAACCACTGGCTATAACAGGTAAGGTTTTGTTGCGTCTGAAAGACGAACAATGAATCCCGTGTTGAACGGAACCGATTGCATGCCGTCAACAGGTATGGAGTTATCGTTAAGTTGTTTGTGTAAATTTCAAGAGGATTTAGTGTCCTCTTTTTTTGTGGGGTAAAATCAAGATGGTTTTTGCGTGTTTTCCGTCATCTTTTGGCATAACAGCAGTTGCCTCAATCGTGCCGATATCCCAAAATCGTTAGCAGTTTTGCAAACTGTGCCCACACTAGTGAGCGAACAATACAAAAAATGGCTATAAAGTATAAAACCACAACAACCGAATATGATGATAGTATAACTACAATGGGTTGGATAGCTATTTTTACACGAATAAATCAAATTGAGTGTATTGAAGTTCTGGTAAAAATTATGAGGTATTAGAAAACAAATTAGAAGTTCTTAAATTAGATTTATTTTAGTTGCCTATTGACATGGGTACAGTTTACAAAATGTGCTAACGATTCTCTGTAAATAAGAACGATTGCAATGCTCATCCTCAAATAACAAAAGCCTAAAGACAAAACATTATACAGTTGAAAAAAACATTCCCAAAAAAAATTACACAAAATTTGTTATGTTTGTAAGAACACTACACTAAAAATAAAATTATGATTCAAAAATTATTATCCCCAACTTCTTGGTCTGCTTCAGCAACTGATTGGGCTTCGCTTATTTTACGACTTACTTTTGGTTTATTAATGCTGAGTCATGGAATTCCAAAAATGATGAAATTAATGAATGGCAACATGGAGTTTGGTGATCCAATTGGGATTGGCGTTCCAGCATCATTGACTTTGGCTGTTTTTTCCGAGGTGGTATGTTCTGTACTAATTGTATTAGGACTGTGGACCAGATTGGCATTGATTCCGCTTATTATTACAATGGCAGTTGCGGTGTTTGTTGTTCATATTAATGATGCGCTGGGAACTATGGAGCCCGCATTACTATATTTACTATCCTATTGCGCCTTGTTTTTATTAGGAAGCGGCACCTTTTCAATAGATGCGGCTTTGAAAAGAAAAGCCTAAGACAACCATTTTACACAGTCTAAACTCAAAAAACGGTAAACATACTGCTCGCACCGTATGTTTACCGTTTTGTTTATTTAAGCGTATTGGGGTCACTTTAGATTGAACGCTTTTTAGAACAGCTACAAAACGGGTATAACCAGTTTGTATCCAATTATAGGTTTTGTTGCCTTTATAACTTGAATCCGCCACTTAAAAAAGAGACGTGTTTTTATTTAAAAAATACAGTACGTTTTCAAAACACATTCGAATAAATAAAAATGTAAAAACATGTCATTGTGTAACAAATGTTACTAAACAGCAATGCAACTTGTATTACTTTTGTGCAACAGAAACAAACATACATTTAATGTTGTCATAAAAAAACGTATTCGAAATGAAAATAGAAAACTTAATTAAAGAAAAAGCGTGTACTATCGTAGACGTGCGAACACACGAGGAATTCATGGGAGGTCATGTTGCGGATTCTATTAATATACCTTTAGGAGAATTAATGGAAAGAATGGAAGAACTAATGAATCTCAGAGCACCATTAATTCTTTGTTGTGCATCAGGAAACAGAAGCGGACAAGCCCAACACTATCTTTCACAAAAAGGCATTGACTGTTATAATGCTGGTTCTTGGCTAGATGTAAATTATTATCAATCGCAAACAAGTTAAATAAAATGATCAATACGATAAAAAAATTATTGGGTTTTGGTCCATCAGTAGATTATGCCGATTTAGTAAAACAAGGCGCAATTATCCTAGATGTACGTAGTAAAGGGGAATATTCAGGCGGACACATCAAAGGCTCGATTAATGTCTCAGTAGATGCATTAAGTAACAATTTGGCCAAACTAAAAGACAAAAACAAAACTATAATCACCTGCTGTGCCTCAGGAATGCGAAGTGCATCGGCTAAAAGCATTTTGAAATCAAAGGGCTATACAAATGTGTATAATGGTGGTGGATGGAGTAGTCTTAAAAACAAAATAGGAAGTTAAAAGCAGTTGTTTTGAACCTATGAATACTACAATTCTTGTTTACAATTAGTTAATTAACAGTTAGTTGTGTTTTAATATGCTTACTTTTATTGCACTTAAAAGTTAAGTAATCAGTTTGCGTGGGAAGCTATGAAAAAAATCTTTTCTCACGAAAAATTAATCTTAAAAACTACAGTTATGAGAACCGCAATTAGTAAAAACGAAAGTATTAAAGGTGCCGTAAAAGGAGAAGCCAATGCAGCACATGGATTACGCGATTTATTTGAAGTTGGGCTGAAAGATATTTATTGGGCTGAAAAAGTTTTAACTAAAACCTTACCCAAAATGGTGAAAAATGCTTCGTCACCAGAATTAGTAACTTCTTTGAAAAATCAGCTTAATGAGACACAAGAACATGTGTCGCGTTTAGAGAAAATATTCGAAGTTACAGGAGTTCAAGCCACAGCTAAAAAATGTGAAGCAATGGACGGCATATTGAAAGAAACAAATAACCTGATAAAACAAACCGATCTTGGTGTAGTTCGCGATGCTGGAATGATTGCAGCAGGGCAAAAAGTAAAACATTATGAAATTGCTACTTACGGTACGTTGCACGCCTATGCAAAAACATTAGGAGAAAATAAAGCAGCGAATTTGTTAGCACTGAGTCTGGACGAAGAGAAAAAAACGGATGCTTTGCTAACTGGGATTGCAATGTCACACATCAACAAACAAGCCCATAAAGCTGACGCAATAACAAATACGTAAGACGCCCCTTTTTCAGGAGAAAATAAAATAGCAATCTTTTTTTTTAATTAGGAAGCCCGTATATTTGCGGGCTTTCTTGTGAGTTTCAATTGAATCTTACTATATTTTCATAATGGTTTACAGTTTATTTACTAACTGTTTATGATTGTTAAACCGTGTAAATTCACAATTATTTTTTGATATTAACGGTAAAGTCTGGAGCCTCTACTAATTGAAAAGTAGCTGATGCAAATTTTATTTCCCCATTTGTAGCTTCAATTTGGTTTAAAATTCTTGTAAATAATTCCGTTTTCGTAGCGCGTCTTTTTTTGTAGCTTACCACAAATCGCAGTGTAAATTCGACCCAATTATCATTGGCTATCAATGAGACTAATGGTTCGGTTTGCGCATCTTCAAGAAGATATTTGTTTTGCATAGCAGCCCATTTTTCTTTGGATTGTTTTGTTAAATCTCCCGCTACTTCCTCGCCAATACTTAGTAAAATTGATTTAGTTTTTTCATAATTACTTCCATATTGTATCGGAATTTTAATTTCGTCCCATAAAAAAGGAAAATCACCAGAATAATTAAAAACAGGTTCTTTAAAAACATAACTGTTTGTTATTAGAACAATACGTCCGTTGTATAGGTCTCCATCAACCCATTGTCCCGTTTCCATTATAGTGGTACGCAAAACACCGATATCCATAACATCTCCTTTCACGCCGCCAAGCTGTACTCTATCACCAGTTTTATAAAACCCTCCAAATAAAATAGCTAGCCATCCTGCAAAAGAAGCAATTACTTCTTGTAGCGCAAAGGCAATTCCGGCACCAGCAACACCTAGTGCCATGGTAAAACTTCCTAGTTTATCACTAAAAACAACAATTAACAAGATAATTGTAAGTAAATAGCCCAAAAAACTACTGAATTTTTTGGCTTTGTATCTATTATCAGTATCTCCAATTTTTGAGAAAATGTTTTTCTGTAATCCTTTGATAACCATCCAGATAATTGCAATACCAATAATAATTGTTGTTATTTTTCCTACTGTTGGATTATAAAGGATTTTTTCAATTTCATCGTTCATTAGTTTTGATTTTTAAGATGAACTACTCTTTGTGGAAATGGAATTTCGATTTTATTTTCTTTAAATGCATTAAATATTTTGATTCTTAAATCACTCTTTATATTATTGACTTTAAAAACTTCCTCTGACCAAAATATTACAGAAAAATCTAAAGAAGACGCTCCAAATTCGATAAAACGTACAAAAGGTTTGGGTTCCTTTTGAACTCCTTCTTGATTTAAAACTATATCTTTTAAAATTTGCATTACTTGATTAATATCCGAGGAATAATCAACACCAATTAACACTTCAAAACGGGAAGAAACACTACTGTGAGTCCAATTAATGAGTTCATTTTTAGTTAAATGAGAATTGGGCAAAATAATGTATTTTTCATCTCGTGTCAAGACTGTGGTTGTTCTCAAATTAATTTCTTGTACAATACTCACCGTTCCGTTTACTTCTATGATATCATTTACTTTTACGGTAGAGTCAAACAAAATTATAATTCCTGAAATAAAATCACTAAATAAATTTTGCAAACCCAAGCCAATTCCTACCAAAAGTGCCGCAGAGCCTGCAATTAATACAGAAAGGTCAAACCCGATGATTTGTAATCCAGTAAGTGTCGCAAATACTAAAAAAAAGTATTTTACTAAGCTAAATATGGAATACTTTTTTGGCGCATCAATTTTAGTGCTTTTGTAGATCATTTTTTTTAATAAACCTAACACTACAATAACTAATAAAATAAACGCAACTAACTTGACAAGTGAAGCTACAATTATGATGTCACTTCCTATTTGAATTATTTCATAATTTAAAATTTTTTTAATCATATTCATTTTGTCTTTAAACTTCAAGTATTATTATTTGAAATACAATAAGATAACTATACTTTACTTGTACTATTGCTAAAAAATAGCCACCAATTCACGAATTACGCTAGTTAAAGCCTTTTGAAACAATGGCTTTATAGAATTTTAATTAAAAAAGAATTCTGAATTCGTGGCAAAAAAATCTAATTAGTCCGCAAAGCGCACAGTCAAATAAAATAAGTAGAGTGGTTGCTGTTATTTTTTTAATTTAAAAATACCAATTTGAACTACTCGCTGTTTTGTACTATAAATTAGTCTAATATTATATTTTTATTTTTGTATTTATAAACTATTGTTCCTAGTTTTTTATCAAATCCATTGACGGGGCTTGCAATTAACCATTCACTTTCAGATTTTTGTTGTATCAAAAAACTTGTAGTTGAACTTAAAGACTTGTCAAAAATTGAAGTGGCACTTTTTCCTTCAAAATTTTTATCTGTAGAAGCAGTTATTACATTTTTAGTGTCAATAAAATTCAGCATAGTGATATTAGGGAGTTTTACTAAATCATTATAAAGTAAATTTACTTGTTCATTGTTGCCTCTTGTTATGTCTGCACGTATCGCCCAAGTTAACGGTTTTGTAAATGCTTTTAACATTTCTTGCGTTTTTTTATTTAGTAAGTCGTTTGCCTTCAGGGTGTACGTTTTTTTGGTTTGATTAATTTGATACTCTTTCCAGAAATAAACACCTATTGTACTAAAAAAGAAAACCAATGAAACATAGAACCATAGATTTCTTTTTTTCTTCAAAACACTAGTACCAGCATTTGTTTTTTCGTCTTTATTTGCGAAGCCATCACTTTCTTTTTTCATCTGTAGCTATATATTTGTTTTATCTATTATTTAATCAGTCCGTTATGACTATTTCTTAGCGCTTCTATTGATTCTAAATTGGTTTTAATTTGATTTTCTAAATTTTGAATATTTATTTTAGATTCGCTATTTTCCTTTTCCATTTTGGTCTTATTATAAAACAATTTGTTTAATGCTTTTGTTTTTTTAATTTTTGTTTCGGTAGTATCATATTCAGAAATGGTGTTTTTTGCAATATCAACATCCGTTTTCACCAATTTCTTTTCGTTGCTATTTATTGATTTTAATTCTTTTAATTTATTTTTATTATAACTGGCCGTGGCTTTGTTCAAACTTTTTGTTTCGGCGGTGTAATATTCATTTAATGTTTCATACAGAAAATCATTCATCAACATTTTAATATTGTCAAACTCAGTAGGGTAATTATTTTCATTAATAAATAAATCATATCCAAAAGATGCGAATACTTTCATTTGCGAACCAGATGGAGTTTCAGCAATTCTCGTATATAGATTGAATCTATTTGGCGCAATTGATGGTGCGATAACATCTTCGGCTTTCAGAATGGCATCATCAGAAAAAAATCCGATTCCTTTTATTTTTACTCCTAGATTTTTTTTCACATATTTTACCCAAGCTTTTTTTAGTTCTTTGGTTGATGGATCAACAGTAGTAACTAAGCAAGGACGTAAATCATTTTCATAACTCAATTCAGATTTTTCAACTGTAAAGGTTTGAGCGTTGCTAATTGAGCTTAATAGTACTAACATAAATAATATTGCGATGTGTAATTTTGTTTTCATTTTGTTTTTTAAGATTGTTAAATTATAATACAAATTTAAAGTAAGCTTACTATCTAAAAGTTGATGGTTGTCAACTATTTCATTTTTTTTTAGATGCATTATTTAAGGCTAAAGATCCGTATTATAGTGCTTTTGCATAAGATACTTTCAAGACAGAACTAGCAATCTTTGCTATATTATTGGGCTTTATACTCAAAACTGGCACTTTGAAAGTGATCTTTATAGTATGTTTAAAAGTATTTCCTCAAAAATCGAGGTTTTTTTAATGAGACATTAATAAGTGCCAAATTAGATTTAGCCGTTTCAATTGAATTAATACTAGATTCCTTAAAAGCAATGTCCTGCTGATTTCTCAAGAAACAATACGTCAACTATGTTATAAAGTTACGGTTTTTGCTTCATCATTAAAAATTTATGTGAGGTCTAAATTAATATGTTCCATTCTTCCATTTATTCATTTTGAAAACTATAAAGTTAGTGTACATTTACAGTATTAAAACTGACCGTCGTCAACGTAAACCAAATAAGTTATTATGAGCTTTGTACTTTCAAAATATTCATTTAAAAGTAATGCACTTTTAGATAAAATAAAATCTGAATTTATGCAAGAATTAGATAAAATTAGAAGTACAAAAATGTACCCTAAGGGGGAAATATTATATGAAGAAGGTTCTAATCCAAAAGCGGTATATCGATTAAAAAGTGGAAAAGTAAAGATAGAACAGCTTAGTCTTGACGGGAAAATAAGAATTGTTTATGTATACACACAAGGCGAATTTTTTGGTTTTAGACCCTTATTAAGTAACGAAAAACATCCTGTATCCGCAATTTTTTTAGAAGACAGTGAGGTTGAGATTTATGAAGGAAAGGAGTTTATTGAAATTTCTAAAAAAGCACCAAATTTATCCTTTAATTTAGTTGAAATATTAAGCTTCGAATTTAATGTTTGGATCAATTTAATTTCTTCATTATCACATAAATCAGCCAAAGAAAAAATAGCTTTAATTTTATTAATTCTAAATGAAAAATACAGAAATGTAAATGGGAAATCAGAAATCACTATGACAAAATCGGATATTGCAAAATACAGTGAAACATCCGAAGAAACAGTAGTCCGGGTAATTGGTTTTTTTGAAGAGCAAGAAATATTAAAAAACCAAGGCAGAACTTTGGAAATTATGAATCCAAAATTACTAGAAATAATTGCTGAGGGATTTTAATAAATGCTAGCACAGCATACAGGTTTAAAGTATTTAAGAAATAAATATAATTGCTACCTACTATATTTTAGCTCGAAGTGCGCTTTTTTCATCTATTTATAAAACGTAATTCTAATTGTAATTAGAAATCGAGGTACTGTCTTAAAAAACAAATAAATTTTCGATAACAGACCTAAATACATAGGTCTGCTTCCTATAATAATAGTTGTTTTTGAAGCAGTTTTATAGGAATAATAAATGTTTTTCAGAGCTTCATTTTCTTCTTAGTTCGTATTATTTCTTCCTGAATGTTTTATGATAACTCTTCAAACCTAGCTGCAGGGTGCTGAATCCTTGATAATTCGTAAAAAATGATTGCGCTGAAAATAAAATGCAATCCTTAATAACTATTTATAAATCTAAAAACGGAACCATTCATTAATCAAAATATCTGATTATATTTGCGCAGTCTAATTTTAACACACAAATGAAACCGAACACACAACAATTAAGCGATTTAACAATCCAAGTCAGAAGAGATATTCTTCGAATGGTACACGCAGTCAACTCAGGTCACCCAGGTGGTTCTTTAGGGTGTACTGAATTTCTTGTAGTTTTATACCAAAGTATACTGGAACGTAAAGAAGGTTTTGAAATGGACGGTATTGGAGAAGATCTTTTCTTCCTTTCAAACGGACATATTTCGCCTGTATTTTATAGCGTTTTAGCAAGAAGCGGTTATTTTCCAGTAGCAGAACTAGCTACTTTCCGTTTGATTAATTCTAGATTGCAAGGACATCCAACTACACATGACGGATTACCGGGAGTGCGCATTGCATCTGGTTCTCTTGGACAAGGATTGTCAGTAGGAATTGGTGCTGCTCAAGCAAAAAAATTGAATGGTGACAACCATATTATCTATACGCTTCACGGCGATGGTGAATTGCAAGAAGGCCAAAACTGGGAGGCAATCATGTATGCTTCTGCAAAAAAGGTAGACAATCTTATCGCTACAATCGATCTAAACGGTAAACAAATTGACGGTACTACAGATGAAGTTTTAGCCATGGGAAGTATCCCTGCTAAGTTTGAAGCTTTTGATTGGGATGTTTTAGAAATTGAAAAAGGAAACGACATCGAAGCTATTATTGCGGGTATGAATGATGCTAAATCAAGAACTGGAAAAGGAAAACCGGTTTGTGTATTGTTGCATACTGAAATGGGTAATGGAGTAGATTTTATGATGAATACCCATGCTTGGCACGGTAAAGCGCCTAATGATGCTCAACTAGAAAATGCTTTAGGACAAAATTATAATGTTGGAGGAAACTCAGACTATTAGAAAGTGTTCAGTTGTCATCTCGAGCACAGTCGAGGTACAGTAATTAGTGTTCAGTTGAATACTGCTAAAATCTAAATTAGAAAATGAAAAAATATACAAATACAGGAAGCAAAGATACACGTTCAGGTTTTGGAGCGGGAATGACTGAATTAGGCCAAAAAAACGAAAATGTTGTAGCACTTTGTGCAGATTTAATAGGTTCTTTAAAGTTTGATGATTTCAAGAAAAATCACCCAGAGCGTTTTTTCCAAATTGGAATTGCTGAAGCAAACATGATTGGAATTGCATCAGGATTAACTATTGGTGGAAAAATTCCTTTTACAGGAACTTTTGCAAACTTCTCAACAGGAAGAGTTTATGATCAAATTCGTCAATCCGTTGCGTATTCAGAGAAAAATGTAAAGATTTGTGCCTCACATGCTGGACTAACTTTAGGAGAAGACGGTGCAACACACCAAATCCTTGAAGATATCGGTTTAATGAAAATGTTGCCTGGAATGACGGTAATCAATACGTGTGATTACAACCAAACCAAAGCAGCTACTTTAGCAATTGCGGAGCACCACGGCCCTGTTTATTTGCGTTTTGGTCGTCCAGTGGTGCCTAACTTTATGCCAGCTGACGAACCTTTCGAAATTGGAAAAGCAATTGTTTTAACTGAAGGTTCTGATGTAACTATCGTAGCTACAGGACATTTAGTTTGGGAAGCGCTTGTTGCTGCCGAAGCATTAGAAGCGCAGGGGATTTCTGCTGAAGTAATCAATATTCATACAATCAAACCATTGGATGAAGCAGCGATTTTGAAATCATTGGAAAAAACAAAATGTATTGTAACTGCTGAAGAACATAACATTCTTGGTGGTCTTGGCGAAAGCATTTCTAGAGTACTAGCTTTGAACAGTCCATTGCCACAAGAGTTTGTAGCAGTGAATGACAGTTTTGGAGAATCTGGAACACCAGAACAATTAATGGATAAATACAAATTAAACAATCAAGCGATTGTTGAAGCTGTAGAAAGAGTAATGAAAAGAAAATAATTTTTTTGAGTTAGTCACTTAATTTCTGTATATTTATACCTTTAAAATCAAGGATATGGAAGTGTTTGAAGGCCAAAGCATACTAAACTTTATAAAAGAATTGCCAAATGATGAATCTTGCAAAGCTTATTTGGCACAAAT
>RRZU012732241.1_pt1 | contig 18258 bp, 15 predicted proteins | sample 2165561 | NCBI WGS metagenome assembly RRZU01 (sample SAMN10456909, study PRJNA506462) | wastewater metagenome | isolation source: wastewater sludge | place: USA: Moscow, Idaho | reverse complement strand
ATTAAAGTCGATAACATTGTCTCGATCAGAATCTCGATCCGTTTCTTCTTCGTTCACTTCACCAGTTGTTGCATCGATATCTAATTCATAATCGTTCTCTTCATCCCAACCAGAGATTTGGTACTCGTAATTTCCACGATCCGTATCAAAATCTACATCACTAATATTGATGCCCTCACCAAAGGTATCATGAAAAATTTGCACGGCTTCTTCTAAAGAAACGGCGAATTCTACGCCATAAATACCGTTAGAAGTATCTGGTGCATCGGTCGTTTGAGTGGTATCAGCTGTAGTGTTATCAGTCGCATCATCCGTTGTATCGTCTGTTGCAGGATCCGTTGCTGGTTCCTCAACTGCTGGATCTTCGACTGCCGGATCTTCAGTTGTGTTTGTATCACCACATGCGGCTAATAGAGCAACTGCTGAAAGTGAAACAATACCCATACCTAATTTTTTCTTTATATTATTTTCCATTTTTAATTTCTCCTCCTCTTACTTGTGTCTAAATTTTAAATCAGACCTTTACTCAAGTCAAAACTAACACCTCAAAATAAATTTAAACAAAAAGATCACTGATAGACCTTGAAAAGTCCCATCAGTGATCTATTGATATTTATAATTTCCAAATTGGCAGACTTGAGTGATTTCAAGTCTTCTACTCACTTGAGAGTCAGTGATTGTTCTTTATGGGGTAAATTCAACAAATTTAGTCTTCAATCATTACTTTCTAATTAAGCACCATCTTCTGCGTCATCTCCAGCATCTTCTTCCTCTACAGGATCAGTCGCTGGATCTTCTACACCTTCTTCAGCAGGATCTGTTACTGCTGGGTCCTCTACTGCTGGATCTGTTGCTGGATCGTCTACTCCTGTATCATCAGCACATGCGGCTAATAATCCCAAGGCAGACAGAGATAGGATACCTAACTTTATTTTCTTTGTAATCTCTTTACTCATAATAAAAATCTCCTTTTTTGATATCGACTCTCAAGTATAAAATGAACAAAAAATTCTTTTGTTCACTTACTACCGCCATTTTATTCATAATGGCTTATCGTGTCAAACCATATGCACTAGAAAAAGCCTGTCTACAAAAATTGTAAACAGGCTGGCATCTAGTTATTAAATAGAACTAGATCTTATTTTGAATTATAGGTTGTAGAATGCGTCCATTCCAGCGTAACGAGCTGTTTCACCTAATTGCTCTTCGATTCTTAACAACTGGTTGTATTTAGCCATACGGTCTGAACGTGATGCAGAACCCGTCTTGATTTGACCAGCGTTTGTCGCTACTGCAATATCTGCAATTGTTGTATCTTCTGTTTCACCTGAACGGTGTGAGATAACGTTAGTGAAGTTAGCTTTTTTAGCCATGTCAATTGCTTCAAATGTTTCAGTTAAAGTACCGATTTGGTTAACTTTAATTAGGATTGAGTTTGTAGTGTCTGACTCAATACCTTGAGCTAATTTTTCAGTGTTTGTTACAAATAAGTCGTCTCCAACTAATTGTACTTTATCACCAAGACGTTCAGTTAATTTCTTCCATCCGTCCCAGTCGTTTTCGTCCATACCATCTTCAATTGAGATGATTGGGTATTTGTTAACTAATTCTTCTAGGTAGTCAATTTGTTCTTCTGCTGAACGAACTGGTGCGCCTTCACCCTCGAATTTTGCATAGTTGTATTTTCCGTCTTCAAAGAATTCTGAAGCTGCAATATCAAAGCCTAGGTATACATCTTCACCTGGTTTTAATCCAGCTTTTTCAATCGCTGCAAGAATTGTTTCTACAGCATCTTCTGTTCCTTCAAATTCAGGAGCGAATCCACCTTCATCACCAACAGCTGTAGTTAGTCCACGTTCGTTTAAGATTGCTTGTAGTGCGTGGAATACTTCAGTTCCCCAACGTAATGCTTCTTTAAATGAAGGAGCACCTGTTGGTAAAATCATGAACTCTTGGAATGCGATAGGTGCACTTGAGTGTGACCCACCGTTTACAATGTTCATCATTGGTGTTGGTAGTAATGTAGCAGAGAATCCACCTAAATATTGGTATAATGGTAGACCTGAATATTGTGCTGCTGCTTGAGCAACTGCAATAGAAACACCTAAGATTGCGTTCGCACCTAAGTTTCCTTTGTTTGCAGTACCATCTAATTCAATTAACATTTTGTCAATTGTCGCTTGTGCACGAACGTCTAAACCAACCACTGCATCTGCAATTGTAGTATTTACGTTTTCTACTGCTTTCAAAACACCTTTACCTAGGTAACGGTCTTTGTCGCCATCACGTAATTCTACCGCTTCGTGCTCACCAGTTGAAGCTCCTGATGGAACCATTCCGCGTCCAAATGCGCCTGATTCTGTATGAACATCTACTTCGATTGTTGGATTTCCTCGTGAATCTAGTACTTCGCGTGCAATTACGTCAATAATTTTTGGCATGTAATTATTCTCCTCTTAAATATAATAGTTTTTTAAAATTTAAAACCCTTAATTAAAATAGCTTATTCTTTAACGATTAAGCTTTCCCCAGTCATTTCTGCTGGTTGTTCTACTCCTAATAAATCAAGCATTGTTGGTGCTACGTCTGCTAATTTCCCATCTGTACGTAAAGTTAAACCTTTTTTCGTCACAATCACAGGTACAGGTACAGTTGTATGAGCAGTATGTGAAGTTCCATCGTCATTGATAACAGTTTCCGCATTTCCATGGTCAGCAAAGATAATCGCATAACCATCTTTTTCAAGAATTTTATCAACAACTCGGCCTAAGTTTTCATCTGTTGCTTCTACCGCTTTAATTGTCGGCTCTAACATTCCAGAGTGACCAACCATATCCGGATTTGCAAAGTTTAGGATAATCGCATCATAAGCATCTTCGTCAATTCGTTCGACTAATGCATCGGCTACTTCATACGCACTCATTTCAGGCTTCAAATCATACGTTTCAACCTGAGGTGATGGAATTAAGATACGTTCTTCACCTGGGAATTCTTCGTGAATTCCGCCATTCATAAAGAAGGTAACATGGGGGAACTTTTCAGTTTCTGCCACACGAACTTGCTTCAATTCGGCATCCGAAAGCACTTGGCCTAGTACATTAGTCAAGTAAATCGGTGGGAACAATACTTCAGCATTCATGTCATCCGTATAGTTCGTCATCGTTACAAGCTTCGTACCTGACGGCTCTTCGCCTCGATCAAATTCTCTGAATCCTTCTTCCGAAATCGCACGTGACAATTGAATCGCACGGTCTGGTCGGAAGTTAAAGAAGATAATCGCGTCATTGTCTTCGATTGTCGCAACCGGTTGATTGTTTTTTGTGACTACAATTGGTTCGATAAACTCATCAAAAATTTCTTCTTTGTAACTGTCTCGAACGGCTTGTACAGGGTCAGTTACCTGATTTCCCACACCATGATAAATCGCATCATAAGCACGTTTTACTCGAGGCCAGCGGTTGTCTCGGTCCATTGCATAGAATCGACCCGTAATTGTCGCTATTTCCCCAAGCTCTTCTTCAGCTAAGAAATCTTGCAACTCTTGAATCGAGTCAGCTGCTGAATCTGGTGCAACGTCTCGACCATCAGTAAATGCATGGATAAAGACTTTTTGTACACCATTCTTTTTCGCTTCCTCAATAAACGCGTTAAGCTGACGCATGTGTGAGTGAACTCCACCGTCCGATACTAAACCGAATAAATGTAAAGCAGAGTTATGTGTTTTCACATGATCAAATGTGTCTAAAAGAACTTCATTTTCTGCGAATTCGCCGTCTGCAATAGCTTTATCAATACGAGTAATGCTTTGGTAAACCACTCGTCCGGCACCAATATTTGTATGGCCGACTTCTGAGTTCCCCATTTGCCCTTCAGGTAAACCGACGGCTAAACCAGCCGCTTGCATTGTCGCATGTGGAAATTCATTCCAGTAGCGATCGAAATTTGGTTTATTTGCTTGGTTGACCGCATTTCCATGGTCATCTTCTCGCCATCCAAATCCATCTAATATAATGATGGCAACTGGTGTTTTACTCATTATCGTTTGCCGCCTCCAATAGTGCTAAGAAAGATTCTGGTTCTAAACTCGCACCACCGACAAGCGCGCCATCGATATCTGATTGTGCAAGGAGTTCACCAATATTTTCAGGTTTGACTGAACCACCATATTGGATGCGAACAGCTTGTGCTGTTTCATCGTCATATAATTTTTTAACTGTCTCACGAACAACCATAATTGTTTCATTGGCTTGTTCTGAAGTTGCTGTTTTTCCAGTTCCAATGGCCCAAATAGGTTCGTAAGCAATCACAGCTGTTTTAACTTGTTCTGAAGATAAGCCTTCAAGAGCCGCCTCAACTTGACCAGCAATCCATGAGTCTGTTTCGCCATTTTCACGCTGTTCTAATGACTCACCACAACAAATAATTGGAACCATGTTGTGATTGAAGATTGCATGTGCTTTTTTATTGACATCTTCATCTGTTTCGCCAAAAATCTCACGACGTTCAGAGTGACCGATGATGACATAATCTGTCCCCATATCAGCAAGTGCTAACGGACTTGTTTCACCAGTGAAAGCACCTGAATCTTCAAAGTGGCTATTTTGAGCTGCTACTTTAAGATCCGTTCCTTCTGTTAACTCGATTAATTTTTGAGTAAAGATATTTGGTGCACCGATTACTGCATCCACTTTATCGTTTGATGGGATGTTGTTTTTAACCTCTTCTACAAAGGCTTCTGCTTCAGACAATGTCTTATTCATTTTCCAGTTTCCTGCGATAATTGGTTTTCTCACAATATCACCTTTCTTAAACTAAGTTTAATCTGTACTTTATTTGTCAGAGATGGCTGCAATACCAGGTAATTCTTTACCTTCTAAATACTCTAGACTTGCTCCACCACCTGTTGAAATGTGGCTGAAATCATCTTCATAACCTAATTTTTGGACAGCTGTTGCAGAGTCTCCACCACCAACAATAGTCGTAGCGCCTTCAAGGCCTGCTAAGATTTTAGATAACTCTTCTGTTCCTTTGGCAAAGTTAGACATTTCAAATACTCCCATTGGACCGTTCCATACAACTGTTTTCGCACCTTCTAATTCTTTTGCGAATAATTCAATTGTTTTTGGACCAATATCTAGACCCATTTGATCTGCTGGAATATCTCCTTCAACGACTTGTGAAGGTGCGTCATTATCGAATTCTGGGGCAACCACAGTATCTACTGGAAGAACCAATTTGTCGCCAGCTTTTTCAAGTAATGAAGCCGCTAATTCCACTTTGTCTTCTTCTAGTAATGAAGTTCCGATTTCTTTTCCTTGGGATTTAAAGAATGTGTACGCCATTCCTCCACCAATAAGAACTTTATCTGCAACTTCAAGTAAATTTTCGATAACACCAATTTTATCTGAAACTTTTGCTCCACCTAAAATAGCTACAAATGGACGTTCTGGATTGTCTACTGCTCCACCAATAAAGTCGATTTCTTTTTGAACTAAGAAACCAGCTGCTGATTCAACGTTCGACGCGATTCCAACGTTTGAAGCATGTGCACGGTGAGCCGTTCCAAATGCGTCGTTTACGAATACGTCACCTAATGAAGCCCAGTATTTTCCTAATTCTTCGTCATTTCCACTCTCTTTTTTACCGTCTAGGTCTTCAAATCGAGTATTTTCGACCACTAATACATCGCCTTCGTTTAGAGCTTCAATTGCTTTTTCTAATTGTTCACCACGTGTTTCAGGAATAAAAGTAACTTCTTTTCCTAATAATTCACCTAAGCGCTCAGAAACTGGACGAAGTGAGTTTTTCTCTTTGTCTTCTTCTGTTTTGATTCGACCTAAGTGTGAAAAAAGAATAACTTTTCCACCTTGTTCGATAATGTATTCAAGTGTTGGTAATGCCGCTTGGATACGGTTATCGTTTGTGATTTCGCCGTCTTTCATTGGAACGTTGAAATCTGCACGAACAAGAACTTTTTTACCTTGTAATTCTAAATCTTTAACTGATTTTTTAGCCATATTCTTTAACCCCTCATTCTCTACTTCGATAGAAATAAAACAAGCAGGAAGCGCGATCGCTTCCCGCTTGTTAAAGCTTTTCTTTTAAATTCTTATAATTAAGCTAAGTCTGCAAAGTGCTCTAAAGTACGAACCATGTTTGCAACGAATCCATACTCGTTATCGTACCATGAAACTGTCTTAACTAATTGTGAACCATCTTTTGCTTCTTGAACTTCTGTTAATGTTGCGTCAAAGATTGCTCCAGCTGGGAATCCAATAACGTCAGAAGAAACAATTTGGTCTTCGTTGTATGCAAATGATGGATTTGAGAAATCTTTCATTTTCGCATTGATTTCTTCAACAGTTACTTCTTCTTCTAGAAGTGTGTAAAGAATTGTATGTGAACCAGTAATTGTTGGAACACGTAGCGCTGAACCGTCTAATAGACCGTCAACTGCTGGAATTACTTTACCAATTGCTTTAGCTGCACCTGTTGTAGCTGGAATAATGTTTTGTGCTGCTGCACGTCCACTACGGTATTTACCACTTGGTGAGTCTTGTAAAGCTTGAGTTGCTGTGTAAGCATGAACTGTTACCATGTTACCAGTTTTGATTGTGTAGTTGTCGTTTAATACTTTAACAACTGGTGCTAAAGAGTTTGTAGTACATGAAGCTGCTGAGACAATTGTATCTTCGGCAGTAATTTCGTCTTCGTTAACTCCGTGAACAACCATCTTAGCGTCAGTTGCAGGTGCTGAGATTAGAACACGTTTTGCTCCAGCATCTACGTGAGCTTGTGCTTTTTCTACACTTGTATAGAAACCTGTACACTCTAATACGATGTCGACTCCTAAGTCGCCCCATGGTAATTTGCTTGCATCTGGTTCTTCAAATGCTTTAATTTCTTTACCATCAACAACAATTGCATCGCCTTTAGCTTCAACTGTTCCTGGGAATGTTCCGAAAGCTGTATCATATTTGAATAAATAAGCTAAGTTATCGTTATCTGTTAAATCGTTAACTGCTACTACTTCTAAATCACTATTTTCTTTCAATAGGTGACGTAAAGTTAAACGACCAATTCTTCCAAAACCATTAATAGCTACTTTCAATGACATAAATGATTTCCTCCTCAGAAAATCTTGCTTTTTTTTATTTTAAAGGGTTGCCCCCGTTTAAAATCTCTTTTGCTGCTGCCTCATCTGTAATTAACCAAGTATGGGATGGTGCAGTCTTTAAATATGCTTCAATTGCCTCTGCTTTCTCTTTTCCACCAGCAACAGTCACTTTGTGTTCAATTTTTTCTAATGAAGAAGATTGTAGTCCAATATTAGACAGTTTATAAACCACTTCTCCATCTTTATTAATGAACTCTCCGAAAGCTTCTGCTACCGCTTCTTTTTCAATGAGCAGTTCCAATGTTTCATTATCTAACCCTCGACGCTTGGCCATCTCTATCGGGTTACCTACACTATATAAAATTAGCGACGCACTTTCAATTAATTGCATCGTGTTTTTTATATCGGGCTCATTTAATAACTCTTCGTAAATCCGAGTATGAACATGCTCAGGTGCGTAAAGTCCATGAAATTCTCCACCTGTTTGTTGAGCCATTCGTTGTGCTATAACATTTGCTTCAATCATGGCATGATCGCCTAGACCTCCGCGAGCTGGTACAAATAACAATTCGCGATTTTCACTTAAACTTTCGTCCATGTGATTCGCTACTTCATTCAAAGTTGTGCCGCCCATAACCGTAATGACTTGCTTCCCATTTTTGAGAAGATGGTCCATTACTTTAATCGTTTGCTCAGCCATCATCGCTCGAACTTTTGAATCTTCATTGAGATTTCCTGGAACAATTTCACACATTGCAATATTCAAATATTGTGCGAGATCTCTTTCCAATTGATGAATAGAAGATGTTTCAATCAATAATTCATCCAATTTTTTTAAAACTTCTGTACCTAATGGGGTTAATTCCATTCCGGCTGATGTAGTTAACACAAGGCGTTGCGCTTTTAGTATCTCTACTTCGCTTCGTATGAGGCGTTCGGTTAAACTAACTTTTTCAGCGAGTAAGCGGCGCCCGATTGGACACTCTCTATTGATTATATTCATAATTTGATAACGTCTAAGCAATAATTCATAAGCATCAGGAAGCACTTTTTCGATTACCGATAACATCCTTCACTTCCTCTCGCTTGTTCTTAATTAATATAACACCAAGCGGGACGTATGTCAACCATTAAAATTTGTTGTGGGACTTTTTTTGTCCAGTTAATCTTTTTATCGCATGTAAAGCGTTTACTTCACAGATTCTATTATACGATTATTCAAAATATTTCACAAACAATACCCATGAATTCGGTTATAAAATTTATGTAAATTCAATTTGATGGGCAAATATAATCCCATATAGGCTTTAATTTTCTAACAAAAAAAGTCTACTCTCTTCTTATTATATAGAAGGAGTAGACTTTTAGTTGCTTATTATTTATCGCCAATTTCTTTGGAGTTGTCAATAATCTCATCAATTAATCCGTATTCTTTTGCATCTTCAGCACTCATGAAGTTATCACGATCTGTATCACGTTCAATAACTTCGATTGGCTGACCTGTTGCTTCCGCAAGAATCTCATTTAATTTTTCACGCGTTTTTAGGATATGACGAGCCGCTATTTCAATTTCAGTTGCTTGACCTTGCGCACCACCTAATGGCTGGTGAATCATTACTTCAGCATTTGGTAAAGCAAAACGTTTACCTTTTGTACCTGCTGTTAATAATAAACTTCCCATTGAAGCAGCCATTCCGATAACAATTGTTTGAACATCCGCATTTACGAAATTCATTGTATCGAAAATAGCCATTCCAGCTGTTACACTTCCGCCGGGAGAGTTTATATATAAGTAAATATCCTTATCCGGATCTTGAGCATCCAAGAATAATAATTGCGCTACTATTGAATTAGCTACATTATCATCAATCGGACCACTTAACATAATAATACGGTCTTTTAAAAGACGCGAATAAATATCATAAGCGCGTTCACCGCGGGGAGATTGTTCAATTACTGTTGGTATTAAATTCATATTATTCCTCCTAGATTCCATTCAATTCAATTTCTAGCTTACGTTCCTTATTATAACTTCTTGGTCAGTAAAGGTCAAACGAAAGAACTGTTTCTTATCCTTTTACTTTACTGGCTTTTAATTCCTCCGCCATTTGCGTAATTTTACGCATGCGGTGGTTCACCGCACTTTTTGAAAGAGGTTTTTCAGGGACCATATCCCCGAGTTCTTTCAAACTAGCTTCTGGATTTTCTAAGCGTAAACTGGCAATTTCTTTGATTTTTTCTGGTAAAGCATTTAAACCAAGTACTTCGTCAATTAATAAAATCGATTCAATTTGTTTGGTAGCCGCATTGACTGTTTTATTTAAATTGGCCTGCTCACAATTAACGAGGCGATTCACCGAATTTCGCATGTCGCGTACAATTCGCACATCCTCAAATTGAAACAAAGCATTATTAGCCCCAATGATACCTAAGAAATCAGCAATTTTTTCAGCTTCTTTTAAATAAGTCATAAAGCCGCCATTTTTACGTTCATGCGTTTTAGGATTTAAATCAAAAGCTTCCATTATCGTTACAATATCTTCACTCATTTCAATACTACTGGAATGAATTTCTAAATGATAGCTATTTGTTTCTGGGCTATTTACCGAGCCACGAGCTAAAAATGCGCCTCGTAGATAGGATTGAATTTTTTGTTCATTTTTTAAAATTTCATCTGGTAAATTTGTGTCATCCATCATTGTGTCTAAAATATCTAACTCAGATAAAATACGTTTGGCTTCCTTATTTAGACGAATAAAATAAACGTTATTTTTATTCAACTTCATGCGGCGGCGAACACTTATATCTGCTTTGACATCGAATAAATTCTTGATAAGCGAAAATATTCGACGAGCAATGGATGCATTTTCCGTTTGAACCGTCACAAAGAGTATCGGCTCAACTTCTTCTATTACCCCATTCATTCGAATGAGAGCAGCTAATTCAGCTTTCGCATGTTCAGGATGGACTTCAAGCATCGTTAATTCTTTTTTTACATCTGATGCATATGACATTCCATCAACTCCTCTATCCTTCTGTTTAAATTCTTAATTTTCGATAATTAAATGACACAGCTCTTAAAATTTCTTCGACTACTTTATCTCCATCATGGTAGACACCTTTTTCAGTAATGTTTAAAAAATCATTTGAGATAATCATAGGGACTCTTTCTTCGAGTCTTTTAAAATTATGTTTTACTTGATATAAATATTCATCGTTTGAAATTTTCGCGACGTGTTCTTTAGGGACGTCGGCATTATTGACAAGAACTGTGTCTAAAAAATCTTTTCCGATATGTTTACATAACACATCCACATGATCCGCATCGGTAAAGCCTTCCGTTTCACCCATTTGTGTCATAATATTTGAAATATATAAGACTTGCGCTTCAGTTTCCATTAAGGCTTTGCCTACGTCTGGAATCATAAGTGTAGGCAGAATACTTGTATAAAGAGACCCAGGACCTAGCACCACCATGTCTGCCTCCATGATAGATGAGATTACTTTTTTGCCCGGTTTAATCAAAACATTCTCTTTATCGGTGGTTGAGACGGTCACATAATCAATCGTTTTGTCTGGTCGAGCAATTTTTGACTCTCCTGAACCTAATGTCCCATCCTTGTAACGCGCATGCAGGATTAACGGTTCTTCCGCTGCTGGATAAATGTGGCCATCGACATGCATCATCTTCGCTAGCAATTGAATGGCTTGATAAATACTGCCATGCATTTCTGACGTAGCTAGGATAATTAAATTTCCTAAAGAATGGCCATTAAGGGACTTATCTTCCGATTGAAAGCGGTACTGGAAAATATTTTTTTGCACTTCTGGGATATCACTTAAAGCAACTAAAACATTTCTTATATCCCCAGGCGGAACCGTGTTAAACATTTTACGTAACTCGCCACTGCTTCCACCGTCATCGGCTACAGTTACTATAGCCGTAACTTCTGCATCTTTACTTTTTAAACTACTTAAAATGACTGGTAAACCTGTACCCCCACCAATGACAGTGATTTTGGGCCGGCTTCTCTTTGGTCGATATATTTTCATGAGTTCACCTTTGACTCCTTAATGACGTCGATATCTCGATGCGTCACATTGACATTGTAGCCATCCGCTTCGATTTGTTTAGCTATTCGCTCAACAAGTGCAACCGATCGGTGATGACCACCCGTACAACCAATCGCTACCGTTAAACTACTTTTCCCTTCACGGCGGTACCCTGGTAATGAAAACTCAATTAAATCCATAAACTTTGTATAAAATTCTTCTGTTTCGGCCTGATTCATGACAAAATCATAAACCGGCTTATCCGTTCCTCGTAAATCTCTTAAGTTTTCATCGTAATAGGGATTCGGTAAGAAACGCACATCCATTGCGATATCTGCATCAATTGGTAAACCATTTTTAAAGCCAAAAGATACCAATTCAACTCGGAAAGGTTGAACCTTAGAAGTGCTAAATTCTTCCATTAATTGTCTTCTTAATTCTCTAGGTGTTGTTTCAGAGGTATCAATATACACATTTGAACGCAGGCGAATTTTCTCTAAAAACTCACGTTCTTTTCTAATCCCATCAATTGTTCGGCTATCTCGCGCTAATGGGTGCGAACGTCTCGATTCTTTGTATCGTGAAATTAACTCTTCGTCTTTTGCATCTAAGAAAAGTGTCCGACTCTCAATCGAAGTTTTGGTATCCACGTACTCTAACGCCTCATAAATTTCTTCGAAAAATAATTGAGAACGTAAATCCATTACTAGAGCTAATTTTTCAACTTTTTGAGATGTTTGTACCAGTTGTAAAAAAGTTTTAATTAAATTTGGAGGCATATTATCAATACAGTAATAACCCATATCCTCAAAACTCTGGACAGCAACTGTTTTCCCAGCTCCACTCATTCCAGTAATAATAACAAGATCTAATTTATTCGCCATTTATACCCCTCCATAAAATTCCCTCTAGTTTTTACTTCACTCACTATCATAACATATCCGGGCGTGTCATTTCACTCTTTTTCTTAAAAAAAGATAAACTTGCGACAACTTTTTCGGTTGTGGCAAGTTTATCTCTTGTTCATTTCATTTTACCCAATTAATTCATTGATCGACACTTCAAAATCAATGACTTTTTGATCCGCTTCTTCTTGTGTATCGGCAACTGCTCCGATATAGAATTTAATTTTCGGCTCAGTACCTGATGGACGTGCTGCAATCCAGCTTCCATCTTCTAAATAATATTTTAAAACGTCGGCTTTATCAAAATTCATTTCACTTGTTTCGCCGTTTGCTCCTGTACGAGTGCCACTCAAGTAATCTTCCACAGATTTCACCTGAACTCCTCCAAAGACAGTCGGACTTTCTGAACGGAAATCAGCCATAACTTGCTTGATTTTTTCTGCTCCCGTGATTCCGCTCATTGTAATTGAAATTGTTTTTTCTTTAAAGTAGCCGTACTCTTCAAAAAGTTCTTGCAAGCCGTCATAAGTAGTCTTGTCTTGTTCTTTATAGAAAGCTGCTAATTCCGCAATTAAGATTAATGCTTGAATCGCATCCTTATCACGTACGAATGGTTTCACTAAGAATCCATAACTTTCTTCAAAACCAAATAAGAACGTTTTTTCGTTTGTTTCTTCATATTCTTTAATTTTTTCAGCGATAAACTTGAAGCCTGTTAAGACATCTACTGTATCTACCCCATGATCTTTCGCAATTACTGTTGCCATTTCACTGGAAACAATAGATTTAAGAATCGTGCCATTTTCAGGAAGTGTGCCTTGTTTTTCATAGGCTTTCAGTAAGTAGTTCACCATTAAAGCGGCAATTTGATTTCCTGTTAGCACTTGGTATTCACCGCTATCTAAACGGGTTGCCATTCCGAGGCGGTCCGCATCTGGGTCTGTCGCGATTAAAACTTCTGCACCAATTTCTTTTCCTAATTTAATTGACAATTCAAAAGCATCCGGGTCTTCCGGGTTTGGTGACTTCACTGTCGTAAAATCAGGGTCGGGCTTAGCTTGGTCTGGTTCAAGTGTAACGTTTTTAAAACCCGCATTTTCAAGAGCTTTTGTTCCAATCATAGTTGCCGTTCCATGTAGCGGTGAGAATACAATGTTTAAATCGCTATTTCTTTCAATTAACTCTTTGTCAATATTTACAGTCTTTAACTCTTCTAAATAAGCGTTATCTACTTCTTCCCCAATAAATTCAAGTAACCCTTGATCGACTAGGTCGTCTTTCTCAGCAACTTCAATAGCTAAGATATCTTCAACTGAACGAACATAGTCCGTTAATTCATCCGCTTCTGCTGGTGGGAATTGGCCTCCGTCTTCGCCGTACACTTTGTAGCCGTTATATTCAGGCGGATTGTGAGAGGCGGTCATCATAATTCCTGCAAATGTTCCTAAATGACGAACAGCAAATGATAACTCAGGTGTCGTACGTAAGCTTTCAAATAAATACGTTTTAATGCCATGAGCACCCAATGTTTTTGCTGCTTCTAATGAGAATTCAGGCGATTTATGACGAGAATCGTAGGCAATGGCTACCCCACGTTTTTTCGCGTCTTCTCCGTGTGCTTCTATGAATTTTGCAAGGCCTTCTGTCGCTTGACGCACGATGTATGTATTCATTCGGTTAGTTCCAGCACCAATAACTCCACGCATTCCTGCTGTTCCAAATTCCAAGTTCGTATAAAAAGCATCTTCTAGTTCGACTTGGTCTTCTGTGATGGACTCTAGATTTTCTCTAATTTCTTTGTCCAAATTTTCAAAATCATTCCACGTTTGATACGTCTTTTCCCAGCTCATTTCAATCCCTCTTTCTATGATTTTTCCTTTTATCTATTATAACACGTTTTCATAAATATGCCTTTTAATAGGAGAGAAATCTTTAAAAGGAGAGGGTTCATTATCGAAACCTTTTTTAGTGTGCGTATAAATATGGTTAGCTATACGTAAGAATCTCATAGCTTCATAATTCTATTTACGAAGCCATGAGAAAGTCTTGTGGCTTTATAATTCTGTTTACGAAGCCATGAGAAAGTCTTGCGGCTTTATAATTCTGTTTACGAAGCCATGAGAAAGTCTTGTAGCTTTATAATTTTGTTTATAAAGCTATGAGATTCATTAATACAATAAAAAGCACCCCTAAAATTAATTAAGGATGCTTTTACTTAGATATTTAATTATTTAGCTAAAGCTAATTCTTCTTTTAATGACTCAACGTATTTATAGGCTGCATCACCGGCTATTGAACCATCGCCAACTGCAGTCGCAATTTGTCGAAGAACTGTTTGTCTGACGTCGCCGACTGCGAAAATTCCTGGAACGGTGGTTTGTCTATTTTCATCCGTTACAATCCAACTTTCTTCATCAGTAATGCCTAAATCTAGGAAAGCATCTGAGTTTGGAAGCAGTCCGATATAAACAAAGACTCCATCTACTTCTAAAGTTGATTTTTCTCCTGTTTTCACATTGCGAAGCTGAATCGATTTCACATTGTCGTCACCAATAATTTCTTCTGCTACGGTATCCCAAATGAAGTTGACTTTTTCATTTGCGAAGGCACGGTCTTGTAAAATATTTTGCGCGCGTAATTTGTCGCGGCGGTGAATAATCGTGACCTCACTCGCGAATTGCGTCAAGTACGTTCCTTCTTCAACTGCTGAATCTCCCCCACCAATAACGGCGAGTGGACGGTCACGGAAAAAGGCACCGTCACAAACGGCACAATAAGAAACGCCGCGTCCATTTAATCTATCTTCACCAGGAATACCAATTTTTTTGTGCTCTGCTCCTGTTGAAATGATGACTGATCGTGTTTTATAAATTTTGGTGGATGTCACAACTTGCTTATATTCTTTGCCGTCAATGATTTCTTTGACGTCTCCAAATGTATATTCAGCACCAAATTGAGTGGCACCTTCATACATTTTTGCGGCAAGATCAGGTCCTGTAATTGATTTAAAACCGGCATAGTTTTCTACATCTGCGGTATTAATTAATTGACCACCTGGAGCGCCACGCTCTAGTAACAATGTGGATAAATTGGCTCGTGATGCATACAAGGTAGCTGTCATTCCACCTGGTCCAGCTCCAATGACTAGGACATCATAAATTTTTTCTACTACTTCTTTTCCCATACTTTTATCTTCCTTATACATTCAAAATTTCTGTAATTGCTAAGTATTATACAGTCTTTGACCATTACTTACCAATAATCTGTTTGCTTCGCTTATTCCGCTCTGCCTTTGCGACGCATCAATGACACTACTGCTTCTTCGACATCGACACCTTCGTAAACCACTCGGTAAATCGCTTGGGTTATTGGCATGTCCACTCCGCGCATTTCGGCTAATTCTTTCGCCGCTATAACTGTCGATAAACCTTCGATAGCCATTCCAACAGTTTCTTGAATTTCTTCCAAGTTTCGACCTTCACCGATTAATTTCCCAGCTTGCCAGTTTCTAGAATGCGGGCTTGTACAGGTAACGATTAAATCGCCAACTCCACTGAGGCCCATAAAGGTTTCAGCTTCCGCCCCAAGAGCAACCCCTAATCTTGCGATTTCTGCCGACCCTCTCGTCACCAAAGCCGCAATCGCATTATCACCGTATCCTAAACCGTTTAAAGCGCCCGCACCTAAAGCGATAATATTTTTAAGTGCCGCTCCAAGTTCGACCCCAATAATGTCTTCATTGCGGTAAACGCGGAAATAATCATTCATAAATAAGTTTTGAACTTTCGCAGCGGCTTCTTCATTTTTACTCGCTGAAGTTACGCTCGTCAAGTCTTGAACGGCAACCTCTTCGGCATGACTTGGTCCAGAAAGAACAACAATGGCTGAACGTTTTTCTTCATCAATTTCTTCCGCTAGGATTTCAGAAATGCGGTCATAAGTTTTCTGTTCTAAACCTTTCGAAGCATGAATAAATAACTTCGGCTCTTTGACCATTTCATTTAATTGTCTCGCAATGTCTCGAATGCCTACCGTTGGAATAACAATTAAAACCGTTTCTCGATCTAAAAGTGCTTCCTCTAAATCTGTTGTTCCAACTAATGTTTCTGGTAAAGTAATTTCTTTTAAATATCGTTCATTTGTATGTTTTTGATTAATTTCATCAATAATCGCTGCATCTTTCACGCGTGACCAAATCTTCACATCATGACCATTTTCAGCTAATACTTTTGCGAGCGCAGTCCCCCATGAACCGGCGCCTAAGACAGCTATTTTTTCTTGCTGTTGATTCATTAAAATCCCCCTTATTTCTTCTATTCTAGCGATTTTTATCTCATGTTTTTTTCTTTATAAGCTTGCTTTTTCCGCTCAAATTCTAACTCTGGCGCCATACCATCTGTATAGTATGGTGGTTTTGGATAAGCAAAACGTCTTAAGTAAACAATAAAAACGATACCCGCTAAAATAATGACACCCGAAAGCACTTGTGAAATTCGAAATGGGCCTAAGTAAAGACTATCCGTACGCAAGCCTTCGATAAACAAACGACCTATTCCATACCAAATCATGTACCCAGCGGTCGTTTCTCCACGCAGAAGAAAATGCTTTTTATTTCGAAGAACTAAAAGCAGAATCACTCCAAGTAAGCTCCAAAGCGATTCATACAAAAAGGTTGGATGGTGGTAAGCTCCTTGGATATGCATGCCTTCAATAATGAAGTCAGGTAACCTCAAATTTTCTAGAAACTGACGACTCACTTCGCCCCCATGAGCTTCCTGGTTAATAAAGTTTCCCCACCGACCTATTGCTTGGGCAAGTAAAGTGTGTGGTGCCACAATATCTGTAAACAGTAAAAATGAAAAATTATCTTTTCGTGCTCGCCATAAGATGACGAGTATTCCGGCAATAACCCCTCCGTAAATCGCAAGGCCGCCTTCCCAAATCGCAAAGATTTTAAGAGGATTAGCCAAATAATAATCCAGTTCAAAAAGCACATAGTATAAACGTGCCCCTAAAATACCGAGAGGCAAAATCCAAAATGCTGTATCAACAACTGTGTCTTCAGATATGCCTCTTTTTTCACCCTCTTTAATCGTTAAGTAAACGGCCAAAATCATCCCAAATACGATAATGAGTCCGTACCAAGCGACTGACAAGGGTCCAATCTCAAACGCAATTGGATCAATCGTCATTAAGTTAACATTCATTCATTTAATCTCCTTTTACGAATCAAAAATTATTTGTGAGATTTCGTGTTTTTTTCAATTAAGCGTGTCAAATTCTGTTCGAACTTTTCTGTTGAATCAAAGCCCATATCTTTTGCACGGACATTCATTGTAGCGACTTCAATAATCGACGCTAAATCTCGACCCACTCGAACTGGAATATGTAATAATGGCAATTCAACGTTAAAGAAACGCATCGTTTCCATATTGTTTCCAAGGCGGTCGAACTGATGATCTGTGTTCCAGTGTTTTAAATTAATAATCATATCAATTTCAGCTGAATCCCGAACCGCTCCTACCCCGAAAATACTGGCTACATCGATGACGCCTAATCCACGAATTTCAATCATGTGACGTAAGATTTCAGGGGCTTCACCGATAATACGGCTCTCATCCATCATATATAATTCAACCCGGTCATCCGCGACTAAACGGTGTCCTCTTTGAATAAGCTCTAATGCCGTTTCAGATTTACCGATGCCTGATTCGCCAATAATCAAGACACCCAAGCCAGAAATCTCAACAAGTACACCATGCTGATCCACTCGTGGCGCTAAATTTTCTTCTAAAAAGTTCACCACGTTTGCGGACAGACGAGTGGTGTTTCTCTTTGAAATCAAAACCGGAATCCCATTATCCGAAGCTACATCTAATAATTCTTGCGGGACTTTTAGACCTCTAGATACTAAAAAGACAGGTGTATCTTCATGACACAAGCGTTTGATAATCAATATTCTTTCTTCAACTGTCATTCGATTTAAGAAAGAGATTTCTGTTGCCCCTAATAATTGCACGCGATCTTCTGGGTAATAATCAAAATACCCGGTTAATTCTAAAGCCGGTCGAGATAAATCTGATACCTTAATTTCTCGATCAACATAGTCCCCTCCAGATGCTAGCGATATATAAGGCATGCCATCTAAAAGTTCTTGGACTGTTACTACTTTTTCCCCCACTT